>ENA-OZEM01000071-OZEM01000071.1-human-gut-metagenome-genome-assembly--contig:-NODE-71-length-49884-cov-8.311385_pt1 | contig 49884 bp, 38 predicted proteins | sample MGYA00245069_ERZ653611 | MGnify/ENA primary metagenome ERZ653611 (study PRJEB26926, sample SAMN06165006) | human gut metagenome | biome: ENVO:00009003; feature: ENVO:2100002; material: ENVO:00002003... | reverse complement strand
TCTACACGTAAGGAGTCGTCGGCAGCGTCAGATGTGTATAAGAGACAGGCGCGAAATCAAGATCCACGACAAGCACGTCGCAGAAGCAAGCGCTTCCTCCCAGAAAGCCGATAAGGATGTTCCAGGCGAAGTAGGCGCAACCCTCTCCGGCTCCGTCGTCAAACTCCTCGTTGAAAAAGGCGCCTCCGTCAAGAAAGGCGACCCGATCGTTGTTACCGAAGCCATGAAGATGGAAACCACCATCACCGCTCCGATCGACGGCATCATCAGCGAAATCCGTGTCAAAGCAGGCCAGAGAATCGAATCCGGCGATCTGCTCATGATTATTGAATAAGAATAAACATTCAAGTGAAAAGGCTGTGAAATGCAATTACGCATCTCGCAGCCTTTTTGTTATGGCTATAAGTATATAAGAATAAAGGAAGCAATCGCCGTGAAGAATAGAAATGAAAAAGAAAGGTGTGAAGACAGAAGAGCGAACACGGATCCGCATCGCTTATATCTTTTACTATTTATAATGCCAAAAAGGAGGGCATGAGCTCTTTTGAAAGAGGGGATGTCTTTTTATATTTCCTCCATCATTTTTCTTTGGAAATGCCGGTTCAAAGTCAATATAGTATCTTGCGTTTTGACAGTTTGAATGCTAAAATGAGCTAGAACATTTCAAATTGAATTTGTCAAGAGAATATTAAGCATAAAGATAAATTCAATAGCAAGAAAAAACATTTTTATAAAAGAAAATAATTTAAGCTCATTATTCAAGTTTTCTTGATACTATTTAAGAATCGAAAGGTTGCAATTTTATGTCTTTTATAGTAAAATTTAATTTTGCAACGGTTCTTATTTGTATATAGTAAATAGTCAAGAGTCTTATAGGAGAATAGCAAGGTACATGAATTTCTGTGGCCCTTGCTTATTTTTTCCGAATAAGCGCGAATTGAGTGTTTGAAATGAAAGGGTGAGGCGAGGAATGCCCAAAAGCAAGATGTTCAGACCTGTGCAGGTTGGCAAGAAGAAGAGATACACCTATGCCAGATCGCAGGAAGTCCTGAAGATGCCACATTTGCTCGATCTGCAGACAAAGTCCTATGAATGGTTCTGCAGAGAGGGTCTCAAAGATGTATTTGCAGATATTTCCCCGATTGAGGATAGTGCACACAAGTGGGCACTTCATTTCGGCGATTATTATTTCGGTCAGGGCAAATACAATATTGAGCAGTGCAAGGCGAAAGATGTGAACTATTCTGCACCTCTGTACGTCAAGGTCCGTCTGGAAAACAAAGAAACCGGCGAATTGAAGGAACATGATCTGTTCATGGGGGATTTCCCAGTCATGACGGATACGGGCACGTTTATCATCAACGGTGCGGAACGTGTAATCGTCTCCCAGCTCGTCCGTTCCCCGGGCGTCTACTACAAGAAGGAAAGAGATGCCTTTGATAAGGAAATCTATTCCGCACAGCTGATCCCGAACCGCGGTGCCTGGATTGAACTTGAATCGGATCCGTCTGGTTCTCTTTCCGTTCGTATCGACCGCAACCGCAAGATGCCGGTTACTGTCCTGATCCGTGTTCTCGGATACTCCACCAATGAAGAAATCCTTGAATTATTCGATCACGACATCCACATCGAAAAGACGCTGGAAAAAGACAGCACAACGGACAGAAAGTCCGCTCTGATTGAAATTTACCACAAGCTTCGCCCGGGCGAACCGGCAACAGAAGAAAGCGGCGCTACACTGCTGCACAATTTCTTCTTTGACCCGCGCCGCTATGATCTGGCTAAGGTTGGCCGTTACAAGCTGAACAAGAAGCTGTCCTGGAGAAACCGTCTCCTCGGCCACAAGACTGAAGGCCCGATCGTCAACATGGAAACCGGCGAAGTCGTCATTGAAGCAAACAGCATCATTGATGATGAAGCTATCGCAAAAATTGAAGAAAGCGGAGTATTCAACGGCAACGGCCAGGTTGAAATCATGACCCAGAAGGATGACGGAACACCGGTCAAGGTGATCTGCTCTTCCGGCAACCGTGAAGATAACTTCCGTACACTGGAAAACTGCGACATCATTGCATGCATCGATTACCTGCTGAACATGATGCAGGGCTATGGCAAGAGCGATGATATCGACCATCTCGGCAACCGCCGCGTACGCTGCGTAGGCGAACTGCTGCAGAACCAGTTCCGCATCGGCCTGACCCGTATGGAAAGAGTCGTTCGTGAAAGAATGACCACCCAGGATCAGGACAAGATGACCCCGCAGGCTCTTGTCAACATCCGTCCTGTTGTTGCAGCTATCAAGGAATTCTTCGGAAGTTCCCAGCTGTCCCAGTTCATGGACCAGACTAACCCGCTGGCAGAACTGACTCATAAACGCCGTCTGTCCGCATTGGGACCTGGCGGTCTGTCCCGTGAACGCGCAGGGTTCGAAGTCCGCGACGTTCATTATTCCCACTATGGACGCATGTGCCCGGTAGAAACGCCTGAAGGCCCGAACATCGGTCTGATTTCCTCGCTGTCCAACTACGGGATCATCAATAAATACGGCCTGATCGAAACGCCGTACCGTCAGATCGTTGATGGAAAGGTTACGAACGAATGCAAGTACGTAACCGCTGATATCGAAGAAGACAAGATCATCGCGCAGGCCAGTGAACCGCTGGATGCAGAAGGTCATTTCGTTCATAAGAACGTAGCCAGCCGCCGCGGCGCTGACGTGCTCGAAGCTGAACCAGACGAAGTCGACTTGATGGACGTATCCCCGAAACAGGTCGTTTCCATCGGCACATCCCTGATTCCATTCCTCGAACATGATGATACGAACCGCGCACTGATGGGTGCTAACATGCAGCGTCAGGCAGTTCCGCTGCTCCGTCCGGAAGCTCCGCTCGTCGGAACCGGTATGGAATGGGTAGCCGGCCAGGACTCCGGTGTCTGCATTCTCGCCAAGAGAGGCGGCACTGTTGAAAGAGTCACCGGTCGTCAGATCATTGTCCGCGCTGACAATGGCGAGCTCGATACCTACGATCTCATTAAATTCATGCGTTCCAACCAGTCCACCTGCATCAACCAGCGTCCGGTAGTATTCAAGGGCGACCGTGTTGAAGTCGGTTCCACACTGGCTGACGGCATGGCAACAGACGGCGGCGAACTGGCCCTCGGCCACAACGTGCTCGTTGCGTTCGTATCCTGGGAAGGGTACAACCACGAAGACGCCGTTCTGATCTCCGAACGTCTCTGCAAGGACGATCTCTACACCTCCATCCATATTGAAGAATACGAATGCGATGCAAGAGACACCAAGCTGGGCGCAGAAGAAATTACCCGCCAGCTGTCTTCTGTTTCTGAAGACGCTGTCAAATACCTCGACGAAAACGGCATCATCATGATCGGTGCTGATGTTCGTCCTGGCGATATTCTGGTCGGCAAGGTCACCCCGAAGGGCGAAACCGAACTGACTCCTGAAGAAAGACTCCTCCGCGCTATTTTCGGCGACAAGGAAAGAGAAGTCCGCGATACATCCCTGCGTGTTCCGCATGGTGAATTCGGCAAGGTTGTCGATGTCAAAGTCTTCACCCGTGAAAACGGCGATGAACTGGCTCCTGGCGTCAACAAGCTCGTCCGCGTATACATTGCTCAGAAACGTAAGATCCGTGAAGGCGACAAGATGGCCGGCCGTCACGGCAACAAGTGCGTATGCTCCAGAATTCTTCCAGTCGAAGATATGCCGTTCACACCAGACGGTCGTCCTGTCGACCTGGTTCTGAACCCGCTAGGCGTACCATCCCGAATGAACATCGGACAGATTCTGGAAATCCACCTGTCCTGGGCCTGCCACATGCTCGGCGAAGAAATTCACGAAGCACTGAAGGATCCGGCTCAGTACAAGATCATGGAACAGCGTCTGCGCGACTGCGGATATGATTTCGATCAGTATGGCATGCCTGAACCGACCGAATCCGGTATCCATATCGCAACCCCGGTATTCGACGGCTGCCGCGATGAAGACCTCGCAGCAACACTGAAAGCAGCTGGCCTGCCGGCTAATGCAAAGACTGATCTTTATGACGGCCGTACCGGTGAAAAACTGGACAACCAGGTCACCATCGGCTGGAAATACATGCTGAAGCTCCATCACCTCGTTGATGACAAGATTCATGCTCGTTCCACTGGTCCATACTCCCTCGTTACCCAGCAGCCACTGGGCGGCAAGGCTCAGTTCGGCGGCCAGCGCTTCGGCGAAATGGAAGTCTGGGCACTCGAAGCTTACGGCGCAGCTTACACACTGCAGGAAATCCTGACCGTCAAGTCCGATGATGTCATCGGCCGTGTCAAGGCATATGAAAAGATCTTCAAGGGCGAAAACATCCCGAGCCCGGGCGTTCCGGAATCCTTCAAGGTTCTCATGAAAGAACTTCAGTCCATCGGCCTGGATGTCCGCATCCTGAACGAAAATGGCGACGAAGTCGTTCTGAAGGAACTCGACGAAGAAGATATGGAACAGGGTTACGGCGGCGGAGAACGCTGGCACAGAGATGAAGTCAAGGAAGCTATGGAAGGCGACACTGCTGTCACCGAATCCAGAAATGCCATGGAATCTTCCATGACGGGCGCTCCGGCTGAATCCCTCCATGATGATGTAGCATCCTTCAACGATGCCCTTGAAGCTGAAGTCACAGCTCCCGCTTATGAAGAAGCAGGATTTAATGAAGAAGAACTCAATGGCGATTCCGGTCACGACGATGACCGTGACGAATAAGTCCGGAAAGGAGCGGTACACAATTGTTAGATGTAAACGAATTTGATTCCATGAAAATCGGCATCGCTTCTCCGGAAAAGATCCTCGAATGGTCCCACGGCGAAGTAACGAAACCGGAAACGATTAACTACAGAACCCTGAAGGCTGAAACCGATGGTCTCTTCTGCGAGAAAATTTTCGGACCGACAAAGGATTGGGAATGCAAATGCGGCAAATATAAGAAGATGCGTTATAAAGGCACCATCTGCGACAAGTGCGGCGTCGAAGTAACGAGCTCCAAGGTTCGCCGTGAAAGAATGGGCCACATTGCCCTGGCATGCCCCGTTTCTCATATCTGGTATTTCAAGGGTACCCCGTCCCGTATCGGATTGATCCTTGAAATTGCTCCGCGTCAGCTGGAAAGAGTTCTCTATTTCGCAGCTTACATCGTCCTGGATCCGGGAGACACCAACCTCTCCAAGAAACAGGTCCTGAACGAAACTGAATACCAGACTGCCGTTGCTACTTACGGCAAAGGCTCCTTCAAGGCTCAGATGGGCGCTGAAGCTATCCAGTACCTTCTGAAGGAACTGGATCTGCCGGCTCTCGAAAAAGCCCTGAAGAAGGAAATCGAAGAAGGCAGCGGCCAGCGCAAGGTAAAATGCATCCGCCGTCTGGAAGAAGTCGAAGCATTCCTTCATTCCGGCAACAAGCCTGAATGGATGATCCTGACCGTTCTTCCGGTCATTCCTCCGGATCTGCGCCCGATGGTTCAGCTCGATGGCGGCCGTTTCGCTACCTCCGACCTGAATGATCTCTACCGCAGAGTCATCAACAGAAACAACCGTCTGAAGAGACTTCTGGAACTCGGTGCTCCGGAAATCATCATCAGAAACGAAAAGCGTATGCTGCAGGAAGCAGTCGATGCGCTGATCGATAACGGCCGCCGCGGCAGAGCCGTATCCGGCCCGGGAAACAGACCGCTGAAATCCCTCTCCGATATGCTGAAGGGCAAACAGGGCCGTTTCCGTCAGAACCTGCTTGGTAAACGTGTCGACTATTCCGGCCGTTCCGTTATCGTCGTAGGTCCTGAACTGAAAATGTACCAGTGCGGTCTGCCGAAGGAAATGGCAATCGAACTCTTCAAGCCGTTCATCATGCATGAACTGATCAAGAGAGGCATCGTCATCAACCTGAAAGCTGCCCGCAAGAAAGTCGACAAGCTCGCTCCTGAAGTCTGGGATGTCCTTGGCGACGTTATCAAGGAACACCCGGTTCTCCTGAACCGCGCTCCTACACTTCACAGACTCGGTATCCAGGCATTTGAACCGATCCTCTGGGAAGGCCGTGCAATCAAACTGCATCCGCTCGTATGTCCGGGCTACAACGCCGACTTCGACGGTGACCAGATGGCATGCCATCTGCCGCTGTCCGTAGAAGCGCAGGCCGAAGCAAGAACGCTGATGCTTTCCATCAATAACATCCTTTCGACAAAAGACGGCAAGCCGGTTGCTATTCCTTCTCAGGATATGATCCTCGGATCCTATTACCTGACCATCGTGGAAACAGCAGCTGACAACAAAGTCGACTTCACGCCGGAAGAAAAAGCTGCTCATCCGGATGCTTCCTTCGATCCTGCCAAGGAATGGAAGAAGGCTGAAGATGAGATGGATACCTCCCATCTGCATGCTTACACTGGTTATGACGAAGTCATGCTGGCTTATGCACTGCACGAAATCCGTATCCATGATTTCATCAAAGTTCACATCCCGAAGGAAGACCGTCCGGACGGATTCAACGATGATGATTCCGATCTTGTCATTTCTACCCCGGGCCGCCTGATTTTCAACTATGCGATCCCGAGAGAACTCCGTTATTTCTACAAGCGTCATGAAAAGAGAGTCGACGAAAACGGCAATGTCACCGAAGTTGTCAACAACGGCCTCGGCGTCACCATCGGCAAGAAGCAGATGGGCAAGCTCGTCAACGACTGCTTCAAGAAGCTCGGCTTCAAGGCAACCGGCGATCTGCTTGACTCCGTCAAGTCCCTCGGCTTCCATTACGCTCTCGTATCCGGTATTTCCATCGGCATCTACGACGTAGCCGTTCCGCCTGAAAAGGATGGAATCCTCGAAGACGGCGATGAAAAGGTAGAACAGATCAAGAGATACTTCAGACGCGGCCTCATGACCGACGACGAAAGATACAGAAGAGTCGTCGAAATCTGGAGTGCAAAGACCGACGAAGTCGGCGCTGCTATGAAGAGCTCCATGAGAAAGTTCAACCCGCTGACCATGATGGCACAGTCCGGCGCCCGTGGTAACGACAACCAGATCAGACAGCTGGCCGGCATGCGCGGCCTGATCGCCGATACATCCGGTAAGACCGTTGAACTGCCAGTTAAGGCAAACTTCCGTGAAGGTCTGACCGTACTGGATTACTTCACATCTTCCCACGGCGCCCGCAAGGGTCTGGCCGATACCGCACTGCGTACAGCAGACTCCGGTTACTTGACCCGCCGTCTCGTCGATGTCTCCCAGGACGTCATCGTCCGCGAAGAAGACTGCGACGTACAGGTACTGAACTTCGACCGTGAAGAAGGCATCCTTGCATCCCGTCCGGATGTAAAGAACACCATTCTCGGCCTGAAACCGACGCTCCTCGGATCCGTACTCGATGAAGACATCATCGACCGCAGAAGCGGTGAAATCCTCCTCGTCAAGGGCAAGACCCTCGATGCTGACGATGTCACCCTCCTGAACCGCCATCTGGTTGAATCCGTCACTGTCGTTATTCCAAGCGCTGATGCTGAACCGGAAACGAAGACATTCGACCTCGGCACCGCTGAAGCTGTCAAGGAATATGATTACGCTATGCGTCATCACCTGACCGTTCATTTCGCAGGCAAGGCTCTTGAAGAAGACGCTCTTGACCGCAGCGGAAATGTTGTTCTTACAGCAGGCACCGTCATTGATGCTGATGCTGCTGAAAAGATTCTGGCCGCTGACGTTCCGGTCATCCGTGTACGCATGGATGAATGCGAAGGCGTCGAAGTCATGAAGATCGAAGAAAACAACCGCCTGATCGAATCTTTGGCAGACCGCATCTCCGGACGCTGCCCGCTGGAAGATGTCGTGAACCCGCAGACTGGCGAAATCATCGCTAAGAAGAATGTGGAAATCACTGACGAACAGGCTTCTGAAATTGAAAAGTACTATGACAGACTGAAGATCCGCTCTATGCTGACCTGCCACTCTGCACACGGCGTCTGCGCTAAGTGCTACGGCAGAAACCTGGCAACAGGCCGTCACGTAGAAATCGGCGAAGCTGTCGGCATCATTGCCGCTCAGTCCATCGGCGAACCAGGTACACAGCTGACCATGCGTACATTCCATACCGGCGGCGTTGCTTCCGCAGAAGATATTACACAGGGTCTTCCACGTGTCGAAGAATTGTTCGAAGCACGTAAGCCGAAGGGCAATGCTATCATCTCCAAGATCAGCGGTACTGTATCCATTACAAGTGCTGAAGATAACCCGAACGTCAAGATTATCACGATCTCCAACGATGAACAGTCCGAAAGCGAAAAGATCCCGGTTGCCAAGAAGATCATTGTCCAGGATGGACAGCACATCGAAGCTGGCACACGTCTTTTCGAAGGCAACATCAACCCGCACGATATCCTCGAAGTACTGGGTGTCCAGGCTACTCAGGATTACATCGTCAACGAAGTCCAGAAGGTTTACCGCAGCCAGGGCGTTGAAATCAACGATAAGCACATCGAAGTCATCGCTCACCAGATGCTCCGTAAGATCAAGATCATCGAACCGGGCGATTCTGGCTGGCTCCCGGGCGAAGTCGTCGACATTGTCGCATACCGCGGCATGAACGGACGTCTGGAAGACGAAGGAAAGAAACCGTCCCAGGGCATCAACCTGCTCCTCGGCACGACAAAGGCAGCTCTTGCTACCGACTCCTTCCTCTCCGCCGCATCCTTCCAGGAAACGACCCGCGTTCTTACCGAAGCCGCTATCAAGGGCAAGGAAGATCCACTCCTCGGTCTGAAGGAAAACGTCATCATCGGCAAGCTGATTCCTGCCGGTACAGGCATGTCCCGTTACCGCAAGCTGAAAGTCGTTCACAATGCTGAACCTCCGGCTCCTGCAGAAAAAGCTGAATAATAATGACGCAAATACCGCAGCGCAAAAGGCTGCGGTATTTTTATTGCGGAAGAGGCGCCGGATTTATTTCCTGCGGAAATCTTTTTCACTTGAACAATCTCCCGTATTTCTCTAAAATAGAGAGAAAGGCTGTAATTGTATTGATAAAGGAGCCATTATGCTGCGTAAATATATAATCCGTCTGGCTCTTTCTGCTGCGCTTGTCTTAGGGGGCGCGGCCGGAGCCAGGGCGGATGATCTTGTGATTGACGGGCTGGGAAAGATTCCTCTGGGGAATGCGGTTACTGTACAGAACGGCAACGGGACTGACATCCAGAATTTCCTGAAGAAGGGCGCTGAAAGAAAAGGATATGGCAAGACGTCCAATGCTGCCATGTGGACGCTCATGACGGTGCCTCCGGGAATGAATGTGTATCCGGAGAAGCCTCCGTACCCGTATGAAAGCATGGAGCTTTACCAGCTCCGGAAGCGGGATGTCCGCGGCGTCTATACGGCAATCGTCGTCGTCCTTTCCGGAACGCCTGAGGTATTTTTCCATGAAGGAAACCGGAGAGCTGAGAAATTCTGGAGTGATGCCTTCCGCGAAGATGCCAAGCGTCCTTCGACACTCTTTGGTATGCCTAAGATCCAGCTGAAGGAATTCCAGAATGTCGTCGATGAAGTGTTGAAGGACAAGAAGGGCGGAGCCAACAAGGTGAAGGTCCTGACTGTCAGCCCGTGGCGCGCTTACAAGCAGGAAGACGGGGAGTACCGCTGGGGACAGGATGCCAAGATCATCATGACGATGCCAAACGGCCTTTCCTTCCCGCTGTGGGTGGAAAGCTCTGTTTTCAAGCAGGGAAACAAGTACTACCTCGTTATTATCAACGGAAGCCATGTAGCGGCTGATCAGCTCGGCGATCCGCTTCTCTATGGGTTCTACCGGATGGAAAGGAGCAGCCAATGAAATGGAAGACAGCGGCCCTGGCCGCGCTTTTGACAATCGCAGCTTCCACAGGCGCCATGGCGTATGATATGAATACGCTGGCGGAAAAGACGCTGCCGAAGAGCTTCAAGTACATGGCCATTCCGGGTGAGCAGACCATGGAATTCAATGGCGCTGAAGTTCCTTACAAGATGGGGCAGCTGCAGATTACGCTGAAAAGAAGCCAGAAGTTCTACTCCGGCTATATCATCCGCACGACGCTTCCTCCTGAAGTGGCTGATGCCATGCATCCGTATTTCAGGCTGAATCCGACTGTAACGGAATGGAGAGGGCTTGCTCAGCTCAACCGCGCTCTCATGAACCCGTCCTCGCAGCTCAGGAAGGGAATCGACAAGACGCTTCTGAACCTTGCCGTCAATGCACTCGGGCAGGTCGCAAAGGAAGATGTCAAAGTCGAGATTTCGGACATTGAACCATTCCGCCGCCTGGATGCCGGCGAAGCGTACGTGTATACGGCAGGCGGCCGTATCGTTTATGATGCGCAGGGGCTTTTGATGCCGATGTATGCGCGTTCCTATTTCTTCTTGGGTGAAAACGGACTTGAAGTCATGATGCTTCTTGCTCCGGATGAAGGCAAGGACATCCTTGTCTATGCCATCGATGATCTGGCCAAGGCAGCCGCTAAGGAAGATCTTCTTGGCGCAGGCGGCTACGCGGATATCAGTGTCATCCTCGGCCGTCAGGAAATGGGTCTTGAAAAGGATTTCGAAGCAGGGGAAAGTGAAGCTGACGAACAGAAGGAACAGGAGCAGATCACACAGAAAGCACAATAAGAAGGACGGAGGCCGTATCGGCTTCCGCCTTTTTTGACCATTTTTGACTATTCCAATTTGGTAAAAAACAGGCTGTTTCCTATGCCTATTTTGTGGAGCAGGTTTTGTTTTTGTGGTAAGATAGGATTGTGATTTTCGGAATTGACGCATTGTCCGTCGCCGCAATATTTTGCGGATTTATTGGAAGGAGTGTTGAACTTTGTCTGCTATCAGACGTTTATATGTACGCAAGAAAGAAGGATTCCGCCAGGGTGAGGAAAGCCTCACTTCCCAGCTGAATGAAGTACTGGGAAACCGCCTTGCGGAAACCGCTGTGTACCACCGCTACGATGTGGACGGGCTGACTGAAGAGGATTATGAAAAGGCTGTCGCAACTGTCTTCTCTGAACCTCCGGTCGATTCCGTAGAGGAAGCGCTCCCGAAGGGAGACCTTGTCATCGGCGTAGAATTCCTGCCAGGCCAGTATGACCAGAGAGCAGATTCCGCTGAACAGTGCCTTGCCATCGTTACCGGCAAAGACGGCGCACGCGTACGCTGCGCGCTCGTTTATACATTCAATGGCAATTTCATTGAAGGCGACCGTGAAAAGATCGTGAAGTTCCTCGTGAACCCGGTCGAATCCAGGGAAGCAAGCCTTGAACCAGCCAAGACGCTCGATCTGCCGATTGAAGATCCGAAACCGGTTCCTACCGTTGAAGGGCTGACAGGCCTCGACGACAAGGGCCTTGACGAACTCATCGCATCCATGGGACTTGCCATGAGCCATGACGATCTCGTCATGATCCGTGACTACTTCCGTGATGAAGAAAAGAGAGATCCGACTGTCACTGAAATCCGCGTACTCGATACGTACTGGTCCGATCACTGCCGTCATACGACATTCTCCACAAGCCTGACCGATATCGGCGTGGAAGAAGGCAAATTCACGGCTCCGATCGAACGCGCTCTTGATGAATATAAAGAAACACGCATCACCATTTACGGCAAGGACACCAAGCGTCCTGTCACACTGATGGATATGGCAACGGCTGCTGTCAAAGCGCTCCGCAAGGAAGGCAAGCTGGAAAACCTCGATCAGTCCGAGGAAATCAATGCATGCACCATCAAAGTGAAAATCGAGACAGAAGCAGGAATCGAAGACTGGCTGCTCCTCTTCAAGAATGAAACGCACAACCATCCGACCGAAATCGAACCATTCGGCGGCGCAGCTACCTGCCTTGGCGGCTGTATCCGCGATCCGCTTTCCGGCCGTTCCTATGTATATCAGGCTATGAGAGTCACCGGCGCAGGCGACCCGAGAGCTCCTCTTTCCGATACACTGCCAGGCAAGCTCCCGCAGAGAAAGATTACTCTGGAAGCTGCCAAGGGCTACAGCTCTTACGGCAATCAGATCGGCCTTGCTACCGGACAGGTCCAGGAATACTACCATCCGGGATTCATTGCCAAGAGAATGGAAATCGGCGCTGTTGTTGCAGCAGCTCCGGAAGACCATGTCATCCGTCTCCGTCCGGAGCCGGGCGATGTCGTCATCCTTGTCGGCGGCCGTACGGGCCGTGACGGCATGGGCGGTGCTACCGGTTCTTCAAAGGAACTCAATACCGAATCCATTGAAACCTGCGGCGCAGAAGTACAGAAGGGCAATCCTCTGACTGAAAAAAAGATCCAGTGCCTCTTCAGACGCGGCGAAGTTACGCGCCTCATCAAACGCTGCAACGATTTCGGCGCAGGCGGCGTATCCGTCGCTGTAGGCGAACTGACTGACGGCCTTGATATCGATCTCGACAAGGTACCGAAGAAGTATGAAGGCCTTGACGGAACAGAGCTTGCTATTTCCGAATCCCAGGAAAGAATGGCTGTCGTCGTCAGAAGCGAAGACGCTGAGCAGTTCATCAAGTTCGCAGCAGAAGAAAATCTCGAAGCTACCATTATTGCTGATGTCACCGATACGAAGAGACTTGTCATGAAGTGGAGAGGCGATACGATCGTCGACATTTCCAGAGCCTTCCTCGATACGAACGGCGCTCAGCAGATCAAAGAAGCTTATATCAAGAAACCGGCAGACGAAGGCTTCTTCGGCGTGCCGCAGATCAAATCCATCAGGGAAACCTGGCTTGAAGGCATGAAGGACCTCAACAACTGCTCGCAGCAGGGCCTTTCTGAACGTTTTGACTCCACTGTCGGAGCTGCTACCGTCCTGATGCCGTTTGGTGGCAAGTACCAGAAGACACCGACCGACGGCATGGTTGCCAAGTTCCCGGTCAGAAAGGGTGAAACCGATGCAGCAAGCTTCATGGCGCACGGCTTCGATCCCGATCTTGCTACATGGAGCCCGTTCCATGGTGCTGTCTATGCAGTCCTCCTTTCCGTCGCACGCCTTGTATCCATGGGTGCTGACTGGAGACAGGCATACCTCACGCTGCAGGAATATTTCGAAAAACTGACGGACAAGAACAGCTGGGGCAAGCCGGCTGCCGCTCTCCTGGGCGCATTCCATGCCCAGATGGCTCTTGGTCTTGGCGCTATCGGCGGCAAGGACTCCATGAGCGGTACCTTCAATGACCTCCACGTTCCTCCGACACTCGTATCCTTCGCTATCGCTCCGGGCAAAGCTTCTGAAGCTGTCAGCCAGGAACTGAAGAAGGAAGGGGACACGCTGATTCTCTTCGGCCAGCCGAAGGATGCTGAAGGCATGCCTCTCCTCGACGTATTCAAGGCTCATGCTGATTTCCTCTATGAAGAAGTCAGGAAAGGCCATATCGCTGCCATGAAGGCTGTCGATCACGGCGGAGTCGCTGTGACGATTGCAAAGATGGCATTCGGCAACCGCCTCGGCGTGACCTTTGACAGCAAGCTGCCGCTTCCGAAGTATTTCGCAAACTTCTACGGCGCTATCGTTGTCGAAACGACACCGGAACTGGCTGCTGAATATGCAAAACAGCCGCACACGAAGATCCTCGGTACCGTCGGCGGAGATTCCATGAAGCTTCTGGGCGAGGAAGTCACACTGGACGAACTCCTCAAGGCTTACGAAGGCACACTGGACCCGATCTTCCCAAGACGCGCTGAAAATATCGATAAGGCAGATCCTGTCATTGAAGAAACAAAGGAAATCCCGGATTTCTACGTACATACCAATGTAGCAAGACCGAGAGTCTTCATCCCGACCATGCCTGGCAATAACTGCGAAGTCGACAGCGCAAGAGCTTTCGAAAGTGCAGGCGCTGTTTCCGATATTTTCATCTTCAGGAACAGGGATTCCGCTGAACTCAAGGCTTCTGTCGATGAAATGGCAGAACGCATCAGCCATGCGCAGATTGTCATGTTCCCGGGCGGCTTCTCTGCCGGCGACGAACCGGACGGCAGCGGCAAGTTCATTGCTGCCGTATTCCGCAACGAAAAGCTCAAGGAAGCCATGGAGCAGCTCCTCCACACCCGTGACGGACTGGCTCTTGGCATCTGCAACGGCTTCCAGGCTCTGATCAAGCTGGGACTCGTTCCTTACGGTGAATTCAAGCCGCTGACAGATACAGCACCGACACTGACATTCAACACGATCGGACGCCACCTGTCCCGTTTCGTAACGACCAAGGTCGTTTCCACCAAGTCCCCGTGGTTTTCTCTCTGCAAGCCGGGCGACCTCTACAGCATCGCTATCAGCCACGGCGAAGGCCGCTTCATCGCATCCGATGAACAGATCAAGGCTCTTGCCGCTAATGGCCAGATTGCTACCCAGTACACGGACCTTGAAGGAAATCCGACTTACGACAGCAGCTTCAACCCGAACGGTTCCTCCTGGGCCGTCGAAGGCATCACCAGCCCGGATGGAAGAGTCCTGGGCAAGATGGGCCATACAGAAAGAAGCGGCTCCAACATTGCCAAGAACATCTCCGGCAACAAAGCGCAGCCGCTCTTCGAATCCGGCGTGAAGTACTTCAAAGGCTGATTCTTGAAACAGCACTAACTGCATAATAAAAATCCCGAGGGCATGTGCCTTCGGGATTTTTTTATAATGTGTCTCAACCAGCCTTCATCGTTATGGAGAAGGTGATTTTTCCATCCTTGTACGATACGGAAAGGGGAGCCTGCAGCAGTGAGGATAGTTCTCCTGCGATGGAAAGGCCGATACCGTAGCCTGCCTTTTCGCTGTTATGGGATTCATCGTTCCGGTAGAACCTTTCAAAGAAACGGGAGTAGTCGACGCCCTCGCCTTCCTTGTAATCGTTCGTGACGGAGACGGTGACATTCTTCTTCGTGCCCGCTGCCGAGACGGAGATGGTGCCGCCCTTGTCGCAGTACTTGACGGCATTGTCGAGGAAGATATGGATGAGTTCGTTCATGCACTTCCAGTCGCTCATGCCTTTCAGTCCTTCCGGGCAGGAGACGGCGAGTTTCTTGCCGCCGTCTTTTACAAGGAGGTCGAATTCACTGGCCGCCGCGGAAAGGAGTTTCTTCACATCAAGCGGCTCTATCTTGAGCTGCAGGCGGCTCATTTCACTTGCCTTGGAAAGAAGGATGAGGTGATTGATAAGGTTGGAGAGGTGGCGCACCTGTTTTAAGATGCCCTCTGTCCAGTCATTCTTGCCATTCATCATTTCAATCGCTTCTGCATTGACGGAAATGATGGCAAGAGGAGTCTTCAGCTCATGGCTGGCGTTCGTGATGAACCGTTTCTGTGCTTCCAGGTTATGCACGAAGGGCGCGATGGCCTTGTTGGAAAGGAACGCGAAGATAGCGACATAGAGAAGGATGCAGAAGAAGCCGAACCAGATGGAATAGCTGAGGAAGGTATGGAAATCGGCAAAGTCTCTCGTGCAGTCCATGACGACGATGAGCTTGCTGCCGTCAGGATATTCCGTCTTCATGAAACTGTAACGCGCCTTGTTCTTCTGCATGAAGCCGGTCGCAGATGGAGACTGGAGCGCTGTCTTGGAAAAGGCGATGGCCTGGTCCTCAGAGAAGGCGACGATGTTCTTCACATTGACGGAAGTCATCCTGTTCTCCGAATCAAGATGAATGGAGAAGTAACGTGTCTGGTAAGCAAATTCAGGAGTATCTGCCGGGGAATTGGCACCGGGAATCGGGAGCCAGCCGGCAGAGGTGGTATCGTTCTCATGAATCCTTGAGGGAAGCGTGCCGCCGTTCTGCGTGATGGCTGTCATCGTATCAATGACGTGCGAGCGCATGGCCGCATAACCAAGCGTATTGATGAGGCCCAGAGCCCCGATCACGATGATGAGGACAGCGACCGTTGCCAGTAGGATGAACTGGCGGCGGAGCCGTTTGATGAGGTTCATGCTAATCCCTCCTTGGCATCAGAGTGAATGAACCGCCTTCCTCTCCATCGATCTGCAGATCCGACATGACGGCAAGGAGCTTGCCGCGGAGGTAGGAAATGTAAATCCATACGACGCTTTCATCGACATCCTCTTCCTTGCTCCAGATTTTGTCGAAAATGAATTTCGTATCCAGACCCTTCAGCGGATTCAGCATGAGGAGCTTCATGAGCTTCGTTTCCTTGCCGGAAAGGCGGATGGAATTATGGCAGGACAGTTCCTGTTCTTCCGAATCAAGGGAAGTGGAGCCTACATTGAGTTTGGATGGCGACATGTCCTGTCCGCGGCGCGTGAGCGAGCGGATGCGGGCGAGGAGCTCGCCGACGGAAAACGGCTTTGTCAGATAGTCATCAGCGCCTGAATCAAGGCCGGAAATGCGGTCGTCGATTTCAGACTTTGCCGTAAGGAGTATGACAGGCGTCACGTCCCCCTTGCTGCGAAGGATTTTCAAAGCTGTCAGGCCGTCCATCACGGGCATCATGATGTCCATGACCATGCAGTCATAATTGTTTTTCATGGAAAGGTCCAGCGCTTCCTGTCCGTTCTCGGCAAGGTCGACTTCATAGCCGCTGTGCTTCAGGATTGTGGTAAGAACGTTGGACATGTCCCTTTCATCTTCTGCAAGAAGAAGTCTCATACAATCACTCCTTTATGAAAAAGGATGCGTCCCAGGCGCGGACAGCCCGCGGACGCACCGCTTAGTGTTCATCACGGATAAGGTTCCTGATCGTCTGCATGGAGAGGTCGCAGGAAGCAAGCTCGTCAGCGCAGCGCTTCAGCTCGCGGACGATCATTTCCGGATTCTTGATATCTTTCTTGTACTTCATCTGATGTTCCAGACTTGCCCAGGAATCCATGGCAATCGTGCGCAGCTGGATTTCTGCAAAGTACTGGCCCGGATTCTGTCCCAGGACGTCCTCAAAGGGCACGTCCATGCGGAGAATCATGTGGAAGCTCCTGTAGCCGTTCGGCTTGGCGCTTTTGATGTAGTCCTTGCCGACGATGACTTTGGCTCCGGGAATGGATTCGATGAATTTGATATTGTCGTAAATGTCATTCAAAAAGCAGCAGACGATGCGGATGCCGATTGCGTCATGGATATCATAGAGCGCAGACTTCGGCACGGGCGGAAGGCCCTTTCTCTGGCATTTCTCCCGCATGCTGTCTTCTGATTTGATGCGGTAGATGAGGTGCTCGTAAGCAGGCTCGCCTGTTTCTTTTTTCTTTGTTTCGTTGTAGTTTTCTATCTGGGATACGAGGTGCTTGAGGACGGCGGGAAGTACCTCTTTGTGTTTTCCATAAATTGATTCAGCCATGTATGCCTCCTGAAATAGTATATCTTTTATTATATCACGGAATGAGGGCGGGCGAGGAAAACGGCTAATAATTTATAACTTGTTGAAGTTTCCGAAAAGCCCGAAAAATCTAAGAAAAAATGAATGGGAATACGGTTTCTTTATACTATGCGGACTTTTCAAATTTGCGATAATATGGTAAAATTAATTGTATTTCTAGTATAAGCGTATATAAAGACAGGCAGTCCTGCGGATTTGTGCAGGAGCCGTTGTTTTTAGAAGTAGTACCCGAGGGGGAAAAGGAAAGAAATGAAAAGAGAAGATATTCGTAACATTGCCATTATCGCGCATGTCGACCATGGTAAAACGACTCTCGTAGATGCCATGCTGAAGCAGAGCCATATTTTCAGAGACAACCAGAAAGTGGCTGAACGTGTCATGGACTCGAATCCTCTGGAAAGAGAAAGAGGAATCACCATCCTCGCCAAGAACACATCTGTGATGCATGACGGTGTAAAAATCAATATCGTCGACACCCCAGGGCATGCCGATTTCGGCGGCGAAGTAGAACGTATCCTCAACATGGTTGACGGCGTTCTTCTTCTGGTAGACGCACACGAAGGCCCGATGCCGCAGACGAAGTACGTACTGCGCAAGGCCCTTGAACATAAACTGAAACCGATCGTTGTCATCAATAAGATTGATCGTCCGGATCAGCGTATCAGCGATGTAGAAGGCGAAATCCTTGAACTGTTCATGGAACTCGACGCTACTGACGAACAGCTTGATTTCCCGCTCGTTTATGCATCCGCAAGAAGCGGCATTGCAAAACTCCATATGAATGATGAAGGAAAGGATCTCACTCCTCTCTTCGATACCATCCTGAAGTACTGCCCATGCCCGGAAGGCGATGCTGACGGCGGACTGCAGGTCATGGTCACCACCCTTGAAGCTGACGACTACCTCGGCAAAGTCGCTATCGGCCGTATTACCCGCGGTACAGCTAAGCAGGGCATGACCGTTGCCATCACTGACGGTGAAAAGATCCGCACCGACCACATCGGTGCTCTCTTCAACTGGCAGGGAATGAAACGTACACCGGTCACCGAAGCTAAGATGGGCGACATCATTGCTATGGCCGGCTTCAAAGACATCAACATCGGCGAAACCGTTGCTGACGCAGCTAATCCGGAAGCTCTTCCGGCTATCCATATCGACGAACCGACCCTGTCCATGGTATTCCATGTCAACAAGAGTCCGTTCGCAGGCAGAGAAGGCGACTTCGTCACCTCCCGCCACATCCGTGCAAGACTCTACAAGGAAATCGAGACCAACGTGGCTCTCCGCGTAGAAGACACTGATACATCCGACGCATTCAAGGTATCCGGCCGCGGCGAACTTCACCTGTCCGTCCTGATTGAAACCATGCGCCGTGAGGGCTTTGAACTCGAAGTTTCCAAGCCGCAGGTTATTTACAAGGAAATCAACGGCAAGAAGTGCGAACCACTCGAACGTCTGACAATTGAAGTTCCGCAGGAATTCATGGGTGCCGTTATGGAAGGTCTTGGACCGAGAAGAGCAGAAATGATTTCCATGGAAGAAATCGCCGGCTACATGAGAATGGAATTCTCCATTCCGGCCCGCGGCCTCATAGGCTTCAGAAATGAACTGCTGACCACCACCAGAGGCACAGGCATCATGTACCACGTATTCCAGGGCTATGCTCCATACAAGGGCGATATTCCGGAAAGAACAAAGGGTTCCCTCGTCGCATTCGAATCCGGCACGACGACCGCTTACGGCCTGAACTCCGTTCTCGACAGAGGCGAACTCTTCCTTGAACCGGGCGTAGAAGTTTATGAAGGCATGATCGTCGGCGAAAATGCCCGCGACCAGGACATGGACGTCAACCCGTGCAAGAAGAAACATCTGACCAACACCCGTGCATCCGGCTCCGATGATGCCATCAAGCTGCCGCCATGCCGCAAGTTCACTCTGGAAGGCGCTCTCGAATGGATCAACGACGACGAACTCGTCGAAGTGACACCAAAGAGCATCCGCATGAGAAAGATGGTTCTTTCCCGCCAGGCTCGTTATAAGGACGCAAACGTTAAAAAAAGCCAGCAGTAATTGCTGAATGAAATATCCGCGCCATCAAGACGCGGATATTTTTATGTCATTGAGACTTCGGCAGACCTTTGAATGATTGAAATTCATTCCGAATATCTTTTCCGTCTGTTCCAAGAGTGTCAATTTCATGTATAATAAGTTAGGATTTCATAAAGGCCGGACGGACGGCGGAAGGAGAGTGCCATGGAAGAGAAAATCACTGACTCTACAGCGGTGTATTTTCTGAAGCGCATGATCAATCGTTTCAATGACGATAATGTCACAGCGCTGGCGGCAGAAAGTACATACTACTTCATACTGGGACTGATTCCTTTCATGATCTTCTTCGTGAACGCCATGCTTTTCTTCGCGGCACCGCAGGTCGACCTTATTACAAAGGCAGTCCATTACTTACCTCAGCAGGTCGCTGTCACGCTGCAGGCCAACATCAACCGTATCCTGCAGGCAAGAAGCTCCATCTGGCTGGTTGTCGGTCTTGCTACCGCCTTGTGGACAGCCTCCCAGGGGGTCACGACGCTGATCCGGTCCATGGACTGCGCCTTCTATGGAGACAGGGACAAGCAGTCTTATATCAAAGTCAAAATCAAGTCACTCATCTTCACGATGCTCATCTCATTTGCGATGATCCTTTCCCTTGGTCTTATCGTTTTCGGAAACGCAGTCGTCTATGCGATTGCCTACTACTTCAATGTGGCGGATGTATTTCTTGAAATGTGGACGATGGCCAAGTTCGGCATCCCGTTCGTAATCTTCACCTTTTCTCTGGCAGGCTTCTATCAGTTCGCGCCGGCAGGAAGGAGAAGCGAGTGGAAACGCATCATTGCGGCATCCTTCATCGTGACAGTCGTACTCTTGGGACTGACAGCCGCTTACGGGTACTACATCCTTCATGTATCATCCATGGGCATCACGTACGGCTCCCTGATCGGCTTGATCGTCCTCTTCATCTGGTTCCACCTGACAGCCATGACAATCATCACAGGCGGTGAATTCATCATGGTATGGGATGAAACAGCAAGACGACATGATCTGGACGAAATCATAAAAAGTGAATAAAAAAATGGCAGTAAAAAAGATGTGATCGAAACCGGTCACATCTTTTTCGTTTCTATCATGGAAATCAGGGTTTCATGTTCAGGTTGATGAAGCTCTGCATTTCTTCAAAGGCATCGACACTGTCCTGTATCTCAGGGACGCAGAAGGGGAAGTCGTGGGACATGTAGGGATAGACGGTGAGCGTCACTTTGACATCGTCAGAAGCGGCTTTCTCAGCAAGCTTCATGCCTTCATCCAGAAATACTTCGTATCCGCCGGTCTGGATCAGCATGGGAGGAAGGCCCGTGAGATCGCCGTAAAGAGGGGACAGGTAAGGGTCATCCAGCTTTGCGCCTTTGGCGTAGGATGGATGATTGATTTCGTAGAACATGTTTGGATTGATTTCGCCAAGGATCAGATCTTTTTTCACGCTGCCCTGTCTCGATGGAGAAATCGTTTCCATCGTCGTCCACGGGGAGTCAAGGATAAGGAGTCCGGGCTGGGGAAGCTTTTCATCCTTCAGCTTCAGCGAAAGAGCCAGGGCAAGGTTTCCTCCGGCAGAATCGCCAAAGATGATGATGCTCTTGGGATCGCAGCCGCCTTTGAGGAGTGACTGATACGCCGTGAAGGCATCATCCAGTGCAGCCGGATACGGATACCTCGGCGCAATCCGGTAGTCTACCATGTAGGTGTCCCTCGCATTGGAAAGGACAGACTGACGCATGCCGATCCTTCTGTATTCAGCATGGAGGGGCGTGGTGTATCCGCCGCCATGAAGCTGGAGGACGGTCCTGTTCGGCGAGCCCTTGGGATTCACCAGTTTTTCCATGTAGAAACTGCCCATATCAAATCTTGTGTAGGTCCAGTCATCCGGTACTTCAAAGGGATGGCTGACAGGCTTTGCATCCTTGGCAGGGTGGAAGCTGGCATACATTTCCTTATAGATATAGGCCTGCTTGGAAGCATTGTCCATCTGAAGGCCCGATTCAGGCAGCGACCAGGCAGGCGCGGCAGAAGCGGAGAAGCTTCCTGTGAAAAGGGCAAAGCCCATAATGCCGGCAGCGGCAAGACGTGAAAGTTTCCTGTTCATAAAATCCTCCTTGACCTGTTTTTATAATTTGTATATAGCATACCCCAAAAAGAGTCGCCTGTGTCAAGGAATCAGATAAGGAATTAGAAAGAGGCAATGAAAAAAGATGTGACCGAAAATGAAGGGGCACATCTTTTGTTTCTGTGATGGGAATCACGGTTTCATGTTCAGGTTGATGAAGTCACGGATTTCTGCAAAGGAATCGATGCTGTCCTGAAGCTCCGGCAGGCAGAGCGCAAAGTCATGCGACATGCCGGGATAGACAGTGAGCGTCACTTTGACATTGTCAGCAGCGGCTTTCTTCGCCAGCTTCATGCCGTCATCAAGGAAAAGCTCATAGCCGCCTGCCTGAATCAGCATGGGCGGGAATCCTGTGAGATCGCCGTAAACAGGGGAGAGGTGCGGGTCGGAGAGATTCATGCCTTTTGCATAGGTGGGGTGATTGATTTCGTGGAACATGCCCGGATTGATTTCACCCAGGACAAGATCCCTCTTCACGCTCTCCTTCCGGGAAGGGGATTCTGTCTCCAGCGTCGTCCATGGCGAATCAAGGATGAGAAGCGCTGGCTGGGAAAGCTTTTCTTCCTTCAGCTTTGCAGAGAGGGCGAGTGCCAGATTGCCTCCGGCAGAGTCTCCGAAGACAATGATATTTTCCGGCTTGTATCCCTTCTTCAGCATGAACCGGTATGCAGTCATGGCATCATCAAGAGCGGCCGGATATGTATGTCTTGGCGCGAGCCGGTAGTTCACCATGTACGTATCGCGCGCGTTCGAAAGGACAGCCTGACGGACGCCCTGATTCCGGTACCCATTGTGAAGAGGACCTATATAGCCGCCTCCATGAAGCTGAAGGACGGTGCGGTTTCCTGAGCCTTCTGGGTTTGTCAGCTCTTCCAGGACAAGTCCGTCCTGAGAATATCTGGTGTAAGTCCATCCGTCCGGCGCTTCGAAGACAGCAGGCTTGGCAGAAGAGGCTGCAGGATGGAAGCGTCCGTACATTTCCTTGTAAATGTAGGCCTGCTTGGCAGTATTTTCCATCTGGACGCCCTCAGAGGGGAGCGTCCATGCCGGCGCAGCATAAGCGGGAAAACTGCTGCCACAAAGGGTCATTCCGAGAAGGCCTGCAGCAGCCAGGCGGAGAATTTTCTGATTCATGATAGTTTCCTTCTTTCTTCAAACTAACTGTAATTATCATAGACCTTAGAGTCAGCTTGAAGTCAAGAAAATTAAATGGATCTTGTCTCAGCGGCGGGAGCCATTTCCTCCTCTTCATCCTTTCCTGCACACCAGGAAGCGAAGAGGGATCCGGAAATGTTGTGCCATACGGAAAAGATAGCACCTGCGATGCCGCCGGCCGCCGTGAAGTACATGAGGGCAAGCGTGGAGGCAAGGCCGGAATTCTGCATGCCGACCTCGATCGACATCGCGCGTACCTGCGCTTTTGTCATGCCTGCTTTCTTAGCCGCAAGGTATCCGAGTGTCATGCCGCCAAGGTTGTGGAGGATGACGACGCAGAGGATGATGAGGCCGCTGTCAAGAATCGTACGGCCGGAAAGGGATACGACGCATCCTACGGTGAAGATGATGACGAGAGCAGAGAGCATCGGCGTGATCTTCGTGACTTTCGAGACGGCCTTCGGGAAGAAAATATTGAGAAGGACGCCTGAAAGAAGGGGCAGGAGCACCATTTCTATGATGGAAATCATCATGGATGTGAAGCTGATATCGACCCATGCGCCGGCGGTGACCCAGATCAGGAAGGGTGTCACGAAGGGGGCGAGGATCGTATTGACCATTGTCATGGAAACAGAGAGCGCTACATCGGCGCGTGCAATGTAGGAAATGACATTGGAAGCCGTGCCGCCCGGGCAGCATCCGACGAGGATGACGCCGATGGCAATCGCCGGCGGGAGAGCAAAGAGCTTAACGAGCGCGAAGGCAAGCGCCGGCATGAAGATGAACTGGAAGAGCGTGCCGAGAGCAATGTTCTTCGGATGATCGAAGACGTTCTTGAAGTCGCGGGGCGTAAGGCTCATGCCCATTCCGAACATGATGACACCTAGGAAAATAGGGATATAACGGGCAAAAGGCTTCATGAGGGAAGGCCATATGATGCCGCATACGCCTGCAAGGATGACGCCGGCAGCCATGTACCTGGTGCAGAAATGAACGAGTTTTTCAAGCATGGAATCACTCCTTTACGGGGAAAACAGAAAAAGGAATCAGACGGTTTCTCTTTCCTTTTCCGTGCCTCTTTCGCGAAGGATATGATTTTCGCCATCGACCATGACGACTTTCGGGACAAAGCCTCTGGCTTCTTTTTCATCCATGCCGGCATAAGCGATGATGATGACGATATCGCCGACGGCAGCCATGCGTGCCGCAGCACCGTTCAGGCAGATGACGCCGCTTCCTCTTTTTCCGGCAATGGTATACGTCTCAAGGCGCGCGCCGTTATTGTTGTTGCAGATCTGCACGCGTTCGCCGGGAAGGATGCCTGCAGCATCGAGAAGGTCAGCATCGATCGTGATGCTTCCCATGTATTCAAGATTAGCTTCCGTGACGGTTGCGCGGTGGATTTTTCCATGCATCATTGTATAAGTCATTATTCTGCCTCCAGGATTACGTTATCGATGAGTCTTGTCTTGCCGAAGCGGACAGCGACAGCAAGGAGGGCATTTCCTTCAATCGTTTCAGGAAGCTCTGCAAGGCCGGGCATTTCATACATTTCCACGTAATTAATGTCGCTCATCGGCTCTTCTTCGATTTTATCTTTAACGATAGTCAGGAGGGCATCCTTGTTTCTTTCGCCCTTCTGGAAAGCTTCTTTGGCGTGGGCAAGGCTTCTTGAAAGGACGAGAGCTGCCTTTCTTTCTTCCTGCGAGAGGTAAACGTTCCTGGAGCTCTTGGCAAGGCCGTCTTCCTCGCGTACGATCGGCATCAGGCGGAGTTCCACATTCATGAAAAGATCTTCGACCATGCGCTGGAGGACCTGTGTCTGCTGCGCATCCTTGAGGCCGTAGTAAGCGCGGTCGCATTCGGTCAGGTTGAAGAACTTGGCGCAGACCGTTGCGACGCCCCTGAAATGGATCGGGCGCGTGCGGCCGCAGAGGATCTTCGTCACGTGGCCGGTGACTTCGACCCAGGTCATCTCTTCGTGCGGATACATGGCAGAAGGAGCCGGTGCAAAAAGAAGGTCGGCTCCGCATGCTTCAGCAAGCGCACTGTCCTTTTCAAGCGTCCTGGGGTAGGCGTCATAGTCTTCATTCGGGCCGAACTGGGTCGGATTGACGAAGACGGTCGTGATGACGATGTCGTTTTCCTTTCTGGCGGCACGGATGAGGGAAGCGTGTCCCTCATGGAGAGCGCCCATGGTCGTTACGAGTCCGATGGATTTTCCTTCTTTTTTACAGCGGCGGACGAAATCTTTCAGTTCGCCAATTTCATGGCAGATAATCATCATTACAGCATCCTTTCCGGAGAAACTCCTGAAGGCTTTTCTGCAACGAGCGGGAACGAAAAAGAGCGCATTCCAAAACAGAATGCGCCCTAAATGGGGATCAGGATATGAGAAATAAAAAAGCATCCCCTGAAGGATGCCAGCTATTCTGAACCATGCATTCGTCTCGGTCATTACAATCCAAGCGATATGAATTTTAAGCAAGGCACGCGCGGATCTCTTGTTTCCATGCTCCGCTATGATTCAGCTGATATCATGCGGGTGGAAATTTCCAGTTCCATAAGCGCTGGTCATTCTTTCCTTTCATAAGACTCTGTAAAGATGCCCTTGAATGGAGGTGCATGGCCCATGCCTTTCGGGAAAAGGATACCCCATGAGGAATGACTTGTCAAGGTCAAAAAAGCAATTTGACAAATTGGGAGATGCATTATAAAATAAAGTCCTTGAATTCAAAAATATGCCATTTTCCACTTAATTATATACTACAGATAGTATATAATAAATGTATAAAGGAAAACCTAGGCGGAAGGAGGAGTCCTCATGAAGAAATTGGCAATTACAGCGGCAGCAGTGCTGGCAGCGGCATTCCTTGGGACAGGCACAGCGCATGCCCTTGTACCAGGCGTAGATATCATGGACACGGAAGTCGGCTATGGCTACAATGCAGCCAAAGACGGCATCCATAGTGCTCATATTGAAATCAAACCGATCCCGAAAGTAGTCGTGGGCGCGGAATACCGGCACTGGAACCATGCAGGCAATGAAATGGATGTGTATGCGAAGTACAAAATCGGCCACCTCTATATCGGCGCAGGCAACAGAAACTATTATGACAGAGATGCAAAACTTTTCGGACTTGTTGAAGGACGCGCAAACGTCTTAGGACCAGTCGATGCTTATGCAGGCCTCAAAGTATCCAGCGAAGAACGCGAATACAAAGCAGGACTCCAGCTCGATCTCGTACCGACATCGTTTGATGTGGATGTCAACTACACCTACTATGACAGAGATGATGTCAAGAACGAAGGCGGCCTTGGCGTCGGCCTCAACTATCACTTCTAAGAGCCATAAAAAAAAGACTGCATGCAGCAGATTGCGTGCAGTCTTTTTTTATTTTTTTATATAGCGGAAATTATTCGGCAGTGATTTTGTCGATGTCCGGTCTTCTGTCGCGGAATACATTGATCTGTGAACGGACTTCCTTAATGACGTCCGTATCGATGCGGCCGAAAGCGATTTCCTCTTCATCTTCGAGGCGGCAGATTTCTTCGCCCCATGGATCGAGAAGGAGGGAATTTCCTGCATATTCCAGTCCGCCTGAGCGGCCGGCCTGATTGACAGCGGCGAGGTAGAACTGGTTTTCAATGGCTCTTGCCTGATTGAGGCGTACCCAGTGGGTGTTCCTGATCTTTGGCCATGCGGCGGGGACGAAGAAGAGGTCGACGCCCATCAGAGCTTCCCTTCTGATCAGTTCCGGGAAGCGGATGTCGTAGCAGACAGCCATGGAGCAGGCGACACCGTCCAGATTGAAGTGGGCGAGGTGGTCTCCCATACGGAAATAGCCAGGTTCACCGGAGAGGGAAAAGCCGTGGATCTTATCAAAAGTTTCTGCAATCTTCCCTTCGCGGTTGAAAACATAGGAGCGGTTCAGGATATCATTCCCGATCTTGGCAGCGACCGTTCCTCCGACGATATTGACATTGTTGTTTTTTGCGAACGTGGAGAGCATTTCCTGCGTTCTTTCTCCGTTCTTGTCAGCAAGTTCGTCCAAATGCTCCGCGGGAAAGAAGCCGACATTCCATGTCTCAGGGAGCACAAGGATGTCCGGTTCGTGCTTCATGGCCTTTTCCATGAGCTCCAGAGCGTGAGCGTAATTGACGTCGGGCTTTCCCAGCTCGACATGCATCTGCAGCAGTCCGATTCTAAGTTTCATATATCCTCCTTTTCAGATGAAATGCAAGGGAAACTAAATCTTATCTATATTATAGCATTCCTGCATGATAAAAAGACCGCGGCAAGGGCTGCGGTCTTTAATTTTACGAACTTTATGCAAAGAATGCGGTGCATGCGTCAACCAGGTAAGCGGTATCCTTGACGCCGGCTGTCTCGTAGGAAGAGTGCATAGCCAGCTGTGCAAGGCCGATATCCACGGTCGGCATAGCCACTTTCGTGTTGGAAATGTTGCCAAGCGTCGATCCTCCGGGATTATCGCTCCTGTTCGTGAAGGTCTGCGTCGGGATATGATTCTCTTCGCAGAGATTTCTGAAGTAAGCGGCGGAGAATGCATTGGTAGCATAACTCTGGCGGGCGCTGAACTTGACGACGATACCTCCGTTGATGACGGGGCGGTTCACAGGATCAGCGTATTCCGGATGATTCGGATGGACAGCATGCGCATTGTCGGCAGAAATCATGAAGCTTCTGGAAATGGCGGCCATCGTCTCATCATAGGAAAGGCCCAGCGAAGAAGCAAGGCGCATCAGGACATTGTAAAGGAATGTCGAACCGGCGCCCTGAGCTGTCTGGCTTCCCACTTCTTCATTATCAAAGAGGGCATAGACGGAAATGGATTCTTCCTTCTTTCCGAGAGTGAACCCGCGGAAAGCGGCAAAAGCGCACTGCAGGTCGTCGAGCTTGGGAGAGGAAACGAATTCACGTTCTTCGCCCCAGATCGTGCCGGGCACGCGGCTGTAAAGATAAAGGTCATGAGCGAGGGTATCTTCTGCTTTTACTTTGGCTGATGCGGCAATGACATCCATGAAAGGCGTCTTGCCGGAAGACAGACCATAGAGGGGAAGAAGATCCTTCTGCACATTCCAGGACTTGTTCTGGTTCACCTGGCGGTCCATGTGGATCGCAACGGAAGGGATGACAAGCATCGTGCCGTCGACAGCGACGAGCTTCTGGGCCAGATGGCCGTTTTCCCTTGTAATCAGGCGGCCTGCTACGGAAAGCGGGCAGTCCATCCAAGTGCTCATGATCATGCCGCCATAGCCTTCCACATTCAGACGGACATAAGGGCCGTCCTTGATTTCAGGATTTTCCTTGATCTTGAACGTAGGGGAATCGCAGTGAGCTGCGGCGATGCGGAAGAACTCTCCGCCATTTTCAGGCACGGCAAAAGCAACGAGCGCACTGCCGTCCCTGGTGACCACGTATTTCCCGCCCTTTTCAATCTGCCATGTATCTTCTTCGCGCAGCTCAGTAAAACCCGCGTAAGCAAGCGCAGCTTTCACACCGCGGACGGCATGGAAGACAGAAGGGGACTTGGCGATGAAATGGAGCAGGTCGCGGCTCATGTCATCAGGCGTATTTAAAGGTTCCATTATTTCTTATGGTTGACTTTTCTCTGATAAACAGCTTCAGCCATTTCAGCGCGGGCTTTGACGACCGGATTGGTGGAGTTGACGGAAGTTGGTGTGAAGTTGCTGGTGTAGTGCAGCGTCTTCGTTTCCTTTTCCATCTCAACGACCTGAATGGTGCCTGCTGTACGGTCATAAGCGTATGTATAGGTGCAGGTGCCGTCCGGAATCGTCTGAATAGCTACGAAATTCAGGATTTCATGGCCGTTCGTTGTTTTCTTCAGGCTTGTTTCATCAAGATCGATCGTCGTCGTGTCGTTGTACTTCCAGTAACTTTCAGCGGAGACGGTCAGTGTTCCTGCGGCAATGGCAGCAGCGGCAGCCAGAGTCATCAGCATTTTTTTCATTAAAAATCACTCTCTTTCAAAAACGGGGATACTGTCCCTTGAAGTGGATACTATTCGGTGTATAACCTTTTCCATTATATCATAAAAATGAGAAATGAAAGAAGAAACTATTGGTTAAGAGTCAATTTTCTTGAAATTCGAGGCATAAGAAACTGAAGCTTATGCAGCTAAACGATTGGAGGATCATTTCAAGACCATGCTGCAGGCCGTGAAGCAGGAAGAAATCTTCATTTCCAGGAAATTCTCGTGTCCTAAGCCTGAGGAGGGTTTCCTTTTTCCATGGGTCCTTTTTGTTTTACTGCTGTTTCCGGTTCAGCCAGTCTTTGATCTGGAATGGAGGCGGGTTCTTCTTGTCAATGGCAGGAGGGGTTTTAAAGGGGATTTGCTGGTTTTCTCAAAATTATTCATTGGCTTTGAGTCACTTTTTCTTTTTTCAGAGGCCTTTTCCGTATATAATGAATATAGCGGGGCATGTGGCTCCGGAAAGGAATATATATGACAAACTATGCAATGATCGTGTCCTATGACGGGACGCGCTATGAAGGATGGCAGAAACAGACCCGCACGAAGGAAACCATTCAGGGAAAGATCGAGGATGCGCTTCTTCAGGTGACAGGGGAGGTCTGCCAGGTGAATGGGGCCGGTAGAACGGATGCGGGCGTACATGCCAAGGGGCAGTGTGCCAATTTCCGCCTGCCATTCCAAGTACCGGCCGATAAGCTGATGGATGAATTGAACCGTGCTCTTCCTGATGATATCGGCATCATGTCTTTGAAGGAAGCAGCGGAGAATTTCCATGCGCGCTTTTCTTCCTCGGGGAAACGGTACCGCTACCGCATCCGCATCGGAAGTCTCAAGAATGTATTCGAGAGACGGTACGTGTGGCAGCTTGGAAAGCCGCTCGATGTGGAAGCGATGAGAAAGGCGACCCGCATTCTGGAAGGGACACATGATTTCACTTCCTTTACCAGCAACCGCCATATGAAGAAGAGTGCGGTCAGGACGGTCGAGGAAATCCGCCTGACGGAAGAAGAAGGGGAGCTTCGCATCGACTATACGGGAGACGGCTTCCTTCAGAATATGATCCGCATCATGACAGGGACGCTCGTGGAAATCGGCGAGGGTAAGAGAAGCGCTGATGATCTTGCCGCAGTCCTTGAGGGGAAAGTCCGTGCAGAGGCCGGCTTCACGGCCCCGGCCGCAGGACTCACACTCCTTCGCGTATTTTACGATTAAAAAAAGCTCCCTTAAGGGAGCTTTTTTTAAAAACTTCTAATTTATCTGATAACCATGACGGGGCATTTTACGTGGCCTAAAACATACTGGCTGACGCTTCCCATGATGAAGGAGGAAATGGCGCCTCTGCCGCGGCTTCCCATGATGATCATGTCGATGTTGTTGTCTTCGGCAAGGGAAGTGATGACACGGCCCGGATCGCCGATCTTGACGAGTGCAGTCAGTCTGGTGCCTACCGGAATCTGCGCTTTCAGATTGCTTAAGACTTCTTCTGCTTTCTTTCTCATGGAAATGAAGCCGTTTTCATCGAGTGTGACCTGCAGGACAGGATAGGCAGCGTCGTTCATGTCAGCTACGTAGAGAAGGAAGAGTTCCGCATTGTGCTTGATTGCCATATCAAGACCGACTTTGAAAGCTTTTTCGGCAGTTTCAGAGCCATCAACGGGGACAAGGATTTTCTTGAATTCCATTCAAAACACCTCCGGGTTAAAAAAGTAAATATGCCGCTTTCTTATATCATTATACCATGAGACTTATTCTGAAACAGGGATTGAGGTTAAAGATTTGAATATTCTTTCGGATTTTCCGAAAAAAGGAGAACATATGAAATTAAAATCAGGAAAGAAACTGCTGGGAGCTCTTCTTCTGGCATCGCTTGTCGGATTTGCATCACTCCCGGCGGTTTCTGCAGAAGATGCAGCTCCCGCTGACGGGAATGGGCCGGCTGTCGAAACGAGGGAACCTTCCTATCCGGCAGTCAACGGACATTACAAGAATGAAGCATTCGGCATGGAGTTCGATCTTCCGGCCGCTTATACGGAAGATGCAGGAAACAAGCCGTACATGTACCAGGCACATCTTACGGATTACAATATGGGTCTGATGGTCCTGATGCAGGGAAGAAAGGCAGGAATTTCCGACAGCCGCCTGAAGGAAGAGGTGAAGCAGGTCGAGGAAATACCGGACCAGATGGCTAAGGGCTCCAAGGACGTGAAGATCATGGACAAGAAGATGGTGAAGGCCGGCGGCTATGACACGCTCCAGTTTGCCGTCCGCGGCGAGCATGACGGGAAACCGTTCATCAGTGTCAATGATTTCATCCTCACAAATTCTGCGACGTACATGATGAGTTTCACCATGAAGGATACGGATTACAAGAATAATCAGAATGAAATCGATGAAATCCTGAAGAGTGTCCGCTTCTTCACTGTATGGAGGACAGAGCCGGTCCGCACGACGAAGTATGCATACGACCTTCCTGTCGATGTGAAGGTGGGAGCTTCCGGAGGCATCAATCCGGACCATATCCTTCTTGGAACGAATGGAAGACTTTTGACGGGTGTTATGGTTGTGAAATCTTCGAAGAGAAGCGCACTTTCTTTCTGGCCGGAAAGTCTTTCAGGCCTCACGGAACAGCAGAAGAAGGGAGTCCTTGATGGCCTTAAGGGATATCTTTCCCTCGATCCTGCCATGAAGGAAGCCAAACATCTCACGATGGATTTCGTACAGATGAAAGCAGGGGATGCAGTCAGGGTCGATTATGATATCGATGATGACCATACGTCTGCCTGGTATTTTGCAAAGGACAAGAATTCCATCTGCTTCGACTATACGTATGGAAAGGAAGATGCCGATTATGCAGCAGGAATCGTTGAAAAGTCGACAGCATCCATTACGCTGTAACAGGTGATTTCCTTTTTATAAAAGCTCCTTTATAATAGAGGAAATGAGTATGACGGAGGTGCGGTTTTGTTATTTAATCTTTTTGGAAGCAATAAAAAACAGGAATTTATTGAAGGATATGCCCAGAAACTGGCTGATGCGGCTGTCGAAGGTGAAATCGATGCAGATCTCCTGGAAGAACTGATCGATTATGCCCGCGAGCATGACCTCAGCAACAAGCAGCTCGCCAGTGCACAGGCGCTTGCTTGTGACAAAGCCTTCGAGGAGCTTTTCCAGAACGGGTACCTGGATGATGACGAGTATGACCTCTACAAGGATCTCATCGATACCTGCTACATGCTGAAGGAAGACCAGAAGTACAAGTACACGACGATTTCCAAACGCTGCAATGCAATCTACAAGATCCAGGAAAAGGGCCTTCTTCCGAAGGTGGATCCTGAATTTGCCAATGTGGATTACAGGGAGGGCGAGGACCTTCACTTCGCAGGCCCGGCCAAGCTGATGAAGGAAGAAAGCGGCGCAGAAAAGCTCTCTGGCGGCGTCATTGCCAAGGGCACTTTCTATAAGACGGGCGGCCCGATGGTTGGGGAATCCCCGAAGGGCTGGAAGGAAAACGGACCGGGCGTGCTCTGGATCACGACCGAGCGTATCGGATACCGCGGAAAGAAAGGAAAGTTCACTCTGGAGATCGAAGATCTCGATCATGCCGAACTTGCCAAGGGACTTCTTCTTTACTATGAAAAGGGAGAAGAACATCCGGAAGCCGTCAAGCTTGACGATCCGGAAATGGCAGGACTCATCCTTTCCCGTATCATCAACGGTCCGCCGGAAGAAAACACAGAAGAATCTGAAGAATAAAACGAGAAATGGAAAAGCTCTGCAGGCAATGGCCCGGCAGAGCTTTTTCTTATTTCTTGTTTTTATCGTGTTTCTTTGATTCGAACTGGATTTCTATGATGCGGCTGGGACGGCCTGTCTTATCCGTGAAGCGGCGGCCGACGTCCTGGGCGAGGTGATGATCGATGAGCTTGGCAAGGATGCGGTTGATCATGCGCGGCGTGACGCTTGTCAGGTCGGCAAGCTCGGAGGCAGTGAAGCGCTGGCGGCCTGTATCGCGGCAGGCGTGGTAAAGGTCGGCGATGATCCTCACGCTGACGCCGGATTTCTTAGAGAGGTAGAGGAACTGCTCATCGATGGGATGTTCCTTCTTTTCCTGCGAGGCCTGCCCGTTTTTTGACATGGGGACGCGGGAGAAGAGCTCCTTCCCGATGATGTAGGCGCGATTTCCGCCGGAAGCTGAGGAGTGTTCCATGCCCTGCAGCGCATTGTACTTGGCTTCGGCTGCCGTTTCGCCGTATCCGATCCCGATTGAAAGGGTGAAGGCGGTCGTTTCAGCGACGTTGGAAAGAAGCGAGAAGTGGTGGTAATGGTTTGTCGCATTCTCGATGAGGGCAGGGGTCGTGAAAAGGAAGTACCCGGAAGGCGGCTGCTCGATGCAGGCGGCATCCAGGAAATGGGCAAAGCGGTGGATTTCACGCGAAACCTGCAGCTTTTCCATCGAAAGGCGGTAGTCATTGTTATTGGGAATGGATTCCTTGAGCGCGTCGATGTGGATGGCTATGACAGCAAGCCTGTTGCCGCGGTCCAGCATGGATTCGTGGGTGAGGACAAGGCGCTGCAGCCCGTTCCGGATATCATCGAAGGATGGCTGGAGGATATAGACGGGAATGCCCTTGGAGTCAAGGATGTCGCGGACCTTGTAGAAGAGGGTGATGCAGTATGAGACTTTACCCATCCGGTAGAGCTTTTCCATGGCGGCTGCATTCTTGATGAGGAGGCCTTCATTGTAGGCAAGGATCGGAAGGATTTCGAGGGAAAAGTCGTTTTCACTCATCCCGATTTCCTTGAAGGCAAGGTCGAAGAAATCCCTCCGGTCAAGATCGGTCGCAATCCGCATGGGATATCCCTTGTCACGCGCCCGGTAGAAAAGGCGCAGAAGCGAGGCAGAGGAACGCGGGATGGTCAGCCATTCTGTCGCATGCGGCACGGCTTTTTCCGCATAGCGGCGGGCCGTGTCTCCCAGAAAGAGGAAGGTCTCGACGCTGTTCTGGCGGCCGGAGAGGAGATCCGGGATTTCCACAATGGAATGATAAGGAAATGGGACGGCTTCGATTTCCGGAAATTCTCCGGAAAGGAAGGTGATGATTTCATCAATGATTTCTGCAGGGACTACGATTCCGATACGCATGGCGCACTTCCTTTTTGGTCAGAATAAAGGTCTATTAAGGACATGTTCTTTTCCTTATGATATTCATAAGTGAGGTAAAAGTAAATAACTGGTTCGTCAGAAATCAGCTCACGGGCAAAGAAGTCCATGCATCCGTATTTTTTGCATGGTTTTTTTAGTAGGTTTGGGAGTGTAGGAGGTCATCTATGAGTTGGTTGAAAAAGTATCAAAGTGAAAACAAGTACGTGGTATTCTTCTTCCTCTATATAGGGTTCTGTATATCCTATATAGACAGGTCCGCCATCGGGCTCGCGCTTCCTTCGATTTCGAAGGACTTCGCCCTTGCGCCCACGCAGATGGGCGTCGTCATCAGCGCATTCTTCATCGGCTATTCCATCATGCAGATTCCTGGCGGCTGGCTGGCTGACCATTTCGGTTCCAAGACGGTCATCTGCATTGCATTGACACTCTGGTCCATCTTCACCTTCACGACCGGCCATGCATCGACGCTTGCAGGACTGCTCTTCCTGCGCTTCGTATTCGGTCTCTGCGAAGGTCCGTATGCCGGTTCCTGCTACAGAGCGATTGCTGAATACTTCCCGCGTGAGCTTCGTCCTGCATTTACGACAGGCATCCTTTCCTCGAACTACATTGGAAGCGCCATTGCACCGATCATCATCGTACCGCTCATCCTCTGGTTCGGATGGAGAGGCATGTTCCAGGCATTAGGCTGCATCGGCCTCGTTTATGTATTTTTCTATGCTTTTTGTGTCAAACAGACAAAGCCGGCAGAAGAAGTCAAAGCAGGCAAGAAAGAAAACAAGACAAAGTACTTCCTGCACCTGATGAAGTTCTCTATCATCTGGAAACTTGTCCTCTGCGCATTCTGTGTATCCTGCATCAATAAAGGCCTCGATGCCTGGATGCCGACATACCTCATCGCAGAACGCGGCATCAACCTGAAAGCCGTCGGTTATGTAACGCCGATCCCGTTCATGGCATCCTTCCTGTCAACGGCAGGCTGCGGCTGGCTTATGAACAAGTATTTTGATAAGAAGGAACAGTACATGATTGCCATCTGCGCTGTCATGACCGCGATTTTCCTCTACCTGATGTACAATGCGGAAACCCTTTTCTGGGTTGTCGTATTCCAGTGCGGTGTGTACTTCTTCAAGGCATGCATCTTAGGTTCTGCTGTTGCTATCGTCCTTAAGATCGTCACCGGTTCCATTGCAGGTTCCGCTTCCACGCTTGTCAACATGGGTGGACAGGTGGCAGGCTTCATTTCGCCAGTCATCATGGGCTACCTTGTTTCTGCATTCAACGGTTCCTTCAATGCCGTATTCTATTACCTGATTGCTGCTGCAGCACTCTGCGCAGTGAGCGCACTCCTGATCCCCAAGAGAAAAGAAGCTATGCTTGATCTGGGTGAAGGCAGCGAAGAATAAGTTTCATAAGAGCTGTGAAAATGATACCCGTTTTTGCAGCTCTTTTAATTTTCCGTAAGGCTTTGCTGCCACGAGGCTTTATTGGAAATAAGGGACAGGCGAAAGGCGCTGTCTTTAAGTCAACTGCATAGACTGACATCGATTCAATCGATATGTCCGAAAAGAAATGCTCGATAATCTCCGAGAAAAGTTCCCTATTTGGGACACAATAAAGGTCTGTTAAGGACATTGTCTTTTACTTATGATTAGCTTAAGTGAGACGACAATTTCATAACATCGGTTCAGGAAGAACCGGCTCACGGGTAATGGGGCCCATGCTGCAGATCTTTTATGCTGGCATGGCTTTTTTTGTAGGTTTTTCTTTAGGAAAAGGGGTAAGGAAAAGGAGTGTTTCTATGGGTTGGCTTAAAAAGTTTCAAAGTGAAAACAGGTACGTAGTGTTCTTCTTTCTCTATGTAGGGTTCTGTATTTCCTACATAGACAGATCCGCTATCGGGCTCGCACTTCCTTCGATTTCGAAGGATTTCGCCCTTGCGCCCACGCAGATGGGCGTCGTCATCAGTGCATTCTTCATCGGCTACTCGATCATGCAGCTGCCTGGCGGCTGGATGGCCGATAAGTTCGGGTCGAAGTCAGTCATTCTGATTGCGCTCACCTTGTGGTCTATTTTCACCTTCACGACCGGCCATGCTTCCTCTCTTGCAGGACTCCTTTTCCTGCGTTTCGTATTCGGCCTCTGCGAAGGCCCGTATGCCGGTGCCTGCTACCGCGGCATTGCAGAATACTTCCCGCGTGAACTCCGTCCTGCATTTGCCACAGGCGTCCTGTCTTCGAACTATATCGGCAGCGCCATTGCTCCGATCATCATCGTGCCGCTCATCCTCTGGTTCGGATGGAGAGGCATGTTCCAGGCATTAGGCTGCATCGGCTTTGTTTATGTATTTTTCTATGCATTTTTCGTCAAGCAGGTAAAACCGGCAGAAGAAGAAAAAGCCGGCGCCAAGAAGGGAAGCAAGAAGGAATATTTCTTAAAGCTTCTCCATTTCTCCATCATCTGGAAACTCGTCGTCTGCGCATTCTGCATTTCCTGCATCAATAAAGGCCTCGATGCCTGGATGCCGACGTACCTCATCGCAGAACGCGGCATCAATCTGAAAGCTGTCGGCTATGTAACCCCGATCCCGTTCATGGCATCTTTCCTTTCCACCGCTGTCTGCGGCTGGATCATGAACAAGTATTTCGACAGGGTAGAACAGTACATGATCGGCATCTGCGCTGTCATGACCGCTGTCTTCCTGTACCTCATGTACAATGCAGAAACCCTTTTCTGGGTCGTCGTATTCCAGTGCGGTGTGTACTTCTTCAAGGCATGCATCTTAGGCTCTGCCGTTGCTATCGTCCTTAAGATCGTTACCGGAAATATTGCAGGCTCGGCTACGATGATCGTCAACATGGGTGGCCAGGTAGCAGGCTTCATTTCCCCGGTCGTCATGGGATATCTTGTTTCTGTATTTAATGGTTCCTTCAACGCTGTTTTCTACTACCTGATCGGTGCTGCTTCCGTCTGCGCTCTGAGCGCATTCCTCATTCCGGAGAGAAAAGAAGCGATGCTTGACCTGGGTGAGGGCAGTGAAGAATAAACGGAGCGGATTTTCCGCTTTCCTTTGCAGTATAGTTCAATGATTGTAGAATGGAAGTTAAGGAGGAAAAAGTATGAAAATTTCTAAAGTAGTTGTCCGCAGAATGAGTCTTGATTTCAAGGTGCCTTTCCGCACCAGCTTCGGACTGAATACGACAAAGGATTTCTCCATCGTCGAACTGCATGACAGCGATGGCAATGTGGGATATGGTGCCTGCTCGGCATTCATGCGCCCCTGGTACAATGAAGAAACGACAATGGGCGCTCTCTTCATTATCAAAGAATACCTGATTCCGGCTCTCTTTGATGCAGGTGATTTCAAGGACCCTGAATGGTTCTTCGATCATACATCCTGGATCCGCAGAAACCGCATGGCGCGCGCTTCTGTCGACTGCGCTCTCTGGGAACTGTACTCCAAGGAACTCGGCATTCCTGAATACAAAGCTCTCGGCGGCGTCAAGGATTCTGTCGAAGCCGGCGTTTCCTTGGGCATTGAAGATACACCTGACAAGCTTCTTGCTACGATTGAAAAGTACATGAAGCAGGGCTACCGCCGTGTCAAATGCAAAATCAAACCGGGCTATGATATCAATTACATGAGAGCTGTCAGAATAGAATACGGCGACATCATGCTCATGGTTGATGCCAATTCCGCATATACGCTCGCTGATATCGACCTCTTCAAGGAAATGGATGAACTGGGCCTTCTCATGATTGAGCAGCCTCTGGCATCCGATGATATCGTGGATCACCGCCACCTGCAGGCTGCCATCAAGACACCGATCTGCCTGGATGAAAGCATTGACAGTGTCGATGATGCCAGAAGAGCCATCGAGCTTGGCAGCTGCAAGATCATCAACATCAAAGTAGCCCGCGTGGGCGGATTGACCGAAGCCAGAAGAATCCAGAAATTCGCCGGTGAAAAGGGCGTTTATTCCTGGTGCGGCGGCATGGTCGACGACGGCGTCGCAAGGGGCCACAACATGGCTGTTGCCACCCTCCCGTACTACCGCTATCCGAATGATATCCCGGGAAGCGACCGCTACTATGCGGATGATATCGTAACCCCGTCCACATTCATTGACGATCATGCCATGATTCATCTGCCGCAGCTTCCGGGCACCGGCTTTGAACTGAATCAGGAAGTCGTTGAAAAACACACTCTTGAAAAGTGGGAATTCACAAAATAATCAAATAAGGAAGGAGCGCGGAGGGGAAGCCGTCCGCGTTTCCTGCTGTCATTTTTGAAACGGAGGAAAGGTTATGACGACAAGAGATAAAGCATACGAATGGATTGACGCGCATAAGGACGACATGGTCGATTTGTGGAAACAGATGGTGACCATCGATTCCGGCATCGGTGTCAAGGAAGGCGGCATGGAGATGGGCAATCTCTGCGCAGGAATCCTTGAAAAGCTGGGATTCTCCATCCGCCGCGTATCCTATGAAAAATGCGGCGACACGATCATCGGCGAACGCGGCGACCTGTCCAAACCATACACGATCCTCATGGGTCACATGGATACGGTATTCTTCAAAGGCGAACCTGAAAAGCGTCCGTTCACCATTAAAGACGGCAAGGCATACGGCCCGGGCGTTCTTGATATGAAGGGCGGCGTCTGCATCCTGCTCTCCACTCTGGAAGCGCTCCATGCAGCCGGATTTGATGATTTCCCGTGCAAAGTCATCCTTGTTGCCGATGAAGAACCGGCCCACGTATTCTCCAATGCGCCGGAAGTCATCGAGAAGGAATCCAAAGGCGCCAAGTGCGCATTCAACTTTGAAACAGGCTTCCCGGATCATGCCCTGGTCGTCCAGAGAAAAGGCTGCTGGCGTTTCTTCATTGAAACCTTCGGCCGCGGCTGCCATGTAGGGAATGATCCGCAGAACGGCAGAAGCGCTATCCTTGAAATGGCTCACAAGATCATTGAAATCGAGAACCTGACCGACTACTCCAAACAGTACAATGTCAATGTCGGCACAATCGAAGGCGGCACGGTAGCCAATGCGGCTCCGGCTCACTGCAAGGTGGAATGCGATTTCCGCTACGTCCATCCTGAAGATCTCCCCATCCTCAGAAAGAAGGTCGAGGAAGTCTGCGCCAAACAGTATGTGCCTGATGTCACGACAAAGCTCTATGACAGCGTAGGCTTTGCTGTCATGCCGCAGCTCCCGAGCAACCTTGAACTTCTGAAGATTGCACAGGAAGTCGCAGAAGAAAGCGGATTCCCTGTTCCGGGCCCGAAACTCTGCGGAGGCGGCAGTGATGCAGCCTACACGGAAGCTGCCGGTGTTCCGACACTCTGCGGCACAGGCGTTGAAGGCTCCAGAAACCATACGGTCGAAGAATGGGCCGATGTGGACAGCCTCTTCCGCCGCGCTAAGCAGATGGCAGGCATTCTTCTCAAGCTGAACGAAAAATAATTTGAAGATCATTTCAATACGGCAGGCCGCCCGCTTCGATGCTGGCGGCTTTCTGCCATGGAGGACAGGAGGACATTATGAGAATTGACCGCGTAGATATTATCCGCGTTTTGAATCCGTTCAAGCATCCGTTCCAGACAAGCTTCACCAAGTTTGAAAACAGGGACGCACTGCTTGTCAAAGTATATTCCGAAGGCCTTGTCGGCTGGGGTGAATGCAAGGCTTTCTACGGGCCTTTCTACAATCCGGAAGACAACGGCACCGTGCTTCATATCCTGAGCGACATCATCATCCCGGGCATCCTTCATACGGAAGTGGAAAGCCCGGAAGCTTTCATGAAACAGTTCGACTACATCAAGGGAAACCGCCTTGCCAAAGCAGCTGTCGAAAACGCTCTCTGGGAACTCATGGTCCAGCGTACAGGAAAGTCCCTGAAGACGCTCCTTGGCGGCACGCAGAAGGAAATCAAGGTCGGCGTCTCCCTTGGCATTGAAAAGGATATCAACGTCCTTTTCAAGGAAATTGAACATTACTTAGAACTTGGCTATCACAGAACGAAGATCAAAATCCATCCGGGCCGCGACATTGAAGTCGTCAAGGCCATCAGGAAGGAATTCGGGGATATCACGCTTACCGTCGATGCCAATTCCGCCTACACGCTTAAGGATATCGACCTCTTCCGCGCCATGGATGAATACCATCTCCAGTACATTGAACAGCCGCTCGGAGAAGAAGATATCGTCGACCATGCCACGCTCCAGAAAGCTATCGAGACACCGGTCTGCCTCGATGAAAGCATCGTTTCCTACGAAGCGGCAGAAGCGGCAATTCGTCTTGGCAGCTGCAAGGTCATCAATATCAAATCCAGCCGCTGCGGCGGTGTCTATGAAGGAAAGCGCATCCATGACCTCTGCGTTGCCCATCATATTCCTGTATGGTGCGGCGGCATGACAGAGCTCGGCATCGGCCGCGCGCAGAATGTTTCCTTTGCAAGCCTTCCGGGATTTACGGAACTGGCGCATGATGTGGCAGCTGCGAGCCGCTACTTCGACGAAGATGTGACAAACCCGATGGTAGACATCACTGACCGCTGCACGATCATCGTGCCGGATGAGGAAAACGGAATCCATTACGATGTCGATGAAAAGCAGATCGACAAGATGGAAGCAGGCCACTGGATTTTCAAATAAACGAAAATTTTACAAAAATCTTGTTGACACGCATTTCGAATCGTGGTAAAGTACACACAACGAAACGATGAAGAAAAGAGTAAGCGTCTGAAGACAGCAAAGCGAGTCCGGATAGTGAGAGCGGATATGGATAGGAAGCTGAAGTGCATTTCTGAGTTTGACGGGCTGAAATGATAGTAGGTCCTTCCGGGAACTCCCGATACAGAGTCAGGGTTTGATAGGACCTTCTAAGGTGCATTTGGCGACAGGTGCATGAAATCGGGTGGAAACACGAAGCTATGGCTCTCGTCCCTTTACAGGGGCGGGAGCTTTTTGATTTAAAAAAATACAGAAAAGGAGCGAAAGACGATGGGAAAAATGATAGCCAGAGAAATCGACAACTTGACATGGAGAGTCGCAGGCTGCCTGCTTTTCATCGGAATTTCCGCTCCGGCATTCCATAAGTTTTACAGAAACGGCAATGAACATTAATTCTTGCCCATAATAACTGCGATGAAGGAAAGAGTAAGTCTTCTGAATATGGCAAAGCGAGTCCGGATAGTGAAAGCGGATACAGATAAGATGACTGAATTGCATTCCTGAGCGGGACGGCCGAAATGAGAGTAGGTCTCCGGGGCGGCGCCCCTTACAGCGCACGGAGTATGATAGTACTTCATGAGGCCTTGCGGGAGACCGCAGGCAAAATAGGGTGGAACCACGAATCCTCGTCCCTTCGGACGGGGATTTTTTGTATACAGGAGGGAAAAAGAAATGAAGCGATGTAGACATTGCAGGAAAGCAGGAGACAGTTAACGATGATCATTTAAAACAGGAGGCATTACTTATGAAGCAGAGCAAAAGAGATTTGATTACAGCAGCATTCCACAACCAGGAAACCGGCCGCATGGCCCTGGGATTCTGGCACCATTTCCTGAAGGACGAAACCGGAGCCGATGCATTCCTTCATCCAGAGCTTACGGATGAAGTCATTCAGGGACAGGAAGATTTCTATCAGGCGTTCTCCCCGGATATGATCAAAATCATGACGGACGGCTTCTTCAGCTATCCGGCAGAAATCCTCCAGAAACCATTGACCAGCAGAAAAGCGCTTTCAGAAATCAAGCCGCTTGGAAAATCATCTGTCTGGTTTGAAAGTCAGATCGCTTATGCAAAGCTTCTCCAAAAGAAGTACGGCAGTGAAGTTCCTCTCTTCTACAATGTGTTCGCCGTCCCAAGGACGATCGAATTCATGCAGCAGACAGCCGGAAGCCCGATCGACCTTGGCGCATGGGTGAGGGAAGAGCCGGAAACGCTCACAAAGGCAATGGACATCATTTCCACTGATTATGCAGAGCTTGCAAAGGCTCTCATCAGCGAAGCAGGAGTGGACGGGATTTACCTTTCCGTCAACAACGTGAGCCCTGATGGAATCACGGAAGAGGAATACAGGAAGTACATCGCTCCTTACGAGCTGAAAATCCTGGAAGCGGCCAATGAGGCAGGCGGAAGCAATATTCTTCACATCTGCGGCTACCATGGCTTCAGGAACCATCTGGAATGGTACAAGGATTACCCGTTCCTGGCAGTCAATGTGGCCAACCACGTCGAAGGGATTACGCTTGGAAAGGAAAAGAAACTCTTTGGCGGAAGGGCCGTCATCGGAGGATTCGGACAGACTGAAAATGATCTGATCTACAAGGGAAGCGAAGAAGAAATCAGAAGCGAAGTCAGAAGACTTCTTGATGAAAGCGGGACGAAGGGGGTTCTCCTTGGTGCTGACTGCACGATTCCAAGAGATACGGATATCCGTCATCTGGAATGGATCAGGGATGAAGCAGACAAGTACGTGAAGGAACACAAGGCATAAAGAGTAAAGGAAAAGGAGAACAACTATGAAGACGGGAAAATTATGGAAAGCACTCATTCTGGCAGGCATCGTGGGAATCGCGGGAGGGCTTGCAGGATGCGGCGGTGAAAAGGCAGACAAGGGAGCATCTGCTGCTGTATCGTCCAATGGAAAGAAAATCGTGAAGATCGCGCACACGGCGCACTATTTCCCATACGACTATGTGGATGACAAGAATCAGTCGGACGGCATGGAAGTCGCTGTCATGAAGGAAGTGGCAAAGAAGCTGCCGCGGTATGAATTCCAGTATGTGCCGACATCTGATGATGATCTTCTGATCGGCGTCGAATCCGGCAAGTACGATGCAGGAACGAAGGGGATCTGGAAGACACCGGCCCGCGAAAAGAAATACATTTTCCCGGAAAACAACATTGCTGCCAGCGTCATCGGCGTAACGATCAGAAGCGAGGATGCGGATAAGATCCACTCCCTGGAAGATTTCGCCAAGGCAGGCAAGAAGCTTGTGCCGATTGCTCCGCAGAATGCGCAGTACCAGGTCATCAAGGATTTCAATACTGCTCATCCGGATTCCCCGATCAATCTGGAAGCGTCTGAAAACTTCCAGGTCGCTGATGCGTACAGCTGGGTGCTTGAAGGACGCTATGACGGATACCTTTCCATCGAGCTGGCTTACAAGAAAAATGTGACCGCACCGGATGCGGCGTACAAGGATTACAAGAACAAGCTGACATATATCCGCTACAAAGCGCTTCCGACATATGTCCTTGTCAACAAGAACGACAAGGAACTGGCCAGACAGATCAATCAGGCGCTTGGCGAACTGAAGAAGGAAGGCAAGATTGCCGAGCTTGAGAAGCAGTACTTCGGTGAGGAAATCAGCCCGCTTCTGGATCAGAAATAAGAATGGAATGGAACGATTGAATAAGGAGGGATACCCATGGATACGAGGCCATTCAGCCCGGATGTCATACTGACATCCATACCTGCTTTACTGCCATACCTTGAGGTGACGCTTATGGTCGGCCTGATCAGCGTCGTGACCGGATCAGCCTTCGGGCTTCTGCTCGCATGGGCCAGGCTTTCAGGAAATAGGATCCTGTCATCTCTGGCGGAAGGATACACGTACATCATCCGCTGTACGCCGTCCATCGTCCTTCTTTTCATTGTTTTCTACGGACTGCCGGTCTTTGCAAGGGATGCGCTGGGAATCGATCTCGATAATCTATCGCGTGCGATTTTCGTCATCATCACGTTCACGCTTCTCTTCGGAGGCTTCGTATCGGAAGTGTTCCGCTCCGCTTACCTCGCTGTCCCCAAGGGGCAGTATGAGGCGGCGGTTACCATCGGTCTTTCTCCTTGGAAAGCATTCCTGACGGTCGTGATGCCGCAGGCAGCCGTCATCGCTCTTCCGAATTTTGGAAATTCGGTCATCAATCTTCTGAAAGAAAGCGCCCTGGCTTATACGATCGGGCTCATCGATCTCCTGGGCAGGATGAATCTTATCATTTCCCAAAACTACGGCGCGTACGGCATAGAGCTTTATGCAGCGTGCATGCTGATTTACTGGATGGTGAATATCCTTCTTGAAAGGACATTTCTTTTCGCCGAAAAACGGCTGTCACACAGAGAATAGGAGGCAAGTATGGAACTGGATCTGTCATTCATGGAAGAGGCGCTGCCCTTCCTCATCAAAGCCATTCCCGTGACGATTTTCATCACAGCGGCAACGCTCATCCTCTCTCTTGTGCCGGCTTTTCTGATGGCGGAGAAGAGAGTGCGTGGAGGCGGAAAAGGAAAGGCAGAAAAGCTCATCATGCTCTACATTTCCTTTATCCGCGGAACGCCGCTCGTCCTGCAGGTGCTTCTCGTGTATGCGCTCATGCCGAGCATCCTGAATTCCATCGTCAAAGCGCTGGGGCTTCCCATCGACGTATTCCATGACATCAATCCGCTCTGGTATGCAGTGACGGTTTTCACGATCAATACGACGGCTCTTCTTTCGGAAATCTTCCGCTCGGCCATGCTGGCGGTGCCGGAAGGGCAGATGGAAGCAGGACTTACGATCGGGCTTTCAAGGTTTCAGACATGGATCCATGTCGTCGTGCCGCAGGCTCTGACATCTGCGCTTCCCAACCTCTGCAATCTCACGGTCAACCTGATCAAAGGCACGTCGCTTGCCTTCTTCATGGGAATCAAGGACATCATGGCAGCCGCAAAGATTCAGGCGGCCTTCGGCTACAATTACATCGAGGCATACCTGGAAGTATTCATCCTTTATATCGCAATCTGCACCATCGTTCAGGTTGTTTACAAGATTTTCGAAAAACGCGCCGGACTCTACCGCGCAGCAGGACAGGAGGGCTAACTATGCTGGAAATTAAAAACGTAAAGAAAAGTTTCGGGAAACAGGAAGTACTGAAGGATGTGAGCCTGCGCGTGGAAAAGGGAGATGTCATTGTGATTCTGGGGCCTTCAGGCTCCGGAAAGACGACGCTTCTCCGTTCCCTTGCCTTCCTTGAAAAGGCAGACGGAGGTGTGATGACGCTGGGAGACAAGTCGCTTGATATGCACAATGCATCATCCAAGGACATTGCCTGGGTCAGGAAGAGGACAGCTTTCGTCTTCCAAAATTACAATCTCTTTGCCAATAAGACAGCGCTTGAAAATGTCATGCTGGGCCTTACGGCAGGGCGGGGCATGAAGAAGGACGAAGCAGAGCGCATTGCAAGAAAAGCGCTCCGGGATGTAGGCCTTGAAGACAGGATGGATTACTATCCCTCCCGCTTGTCCGGAGGGCAGCAGCAGCGCGTCGGCATTGCAAGAGCCATGGCAGTCAAGCCGGACGTCATTTTCTTTGATGAACCGACATCAGCTCTGGATCCCGAACTCGTCGGCGGTGTCCTCTCTGTCATGAAGAAGCTGGCAGAGGACGGCGTGACGATGATTGTGGTCACGCATGAAATGAAGTTTGCCCGTGAAGCGGCCAGCAAGGTCATCTTCATGGACGGCGGGGTCATCGTGGAAGAGGGAGATCCTGAGACGGTATTCACCCACCCGAAGGAGGCAAGGACGAGAAAGTTCCTGCGCCGCATTCTTGATCATGAAGATATCCCCGAAGACAGGGAGGGAATCCCTGAAGTGCGCGCAGCCGTGAAGAGTATTCCATCTGTCAGCGCGATGCCGGGATTCATGTAAGCTTTCTCCTTTCCGGTGTATAATAAAGAAAAATGACGGGAAAGGGATGATTCCTGATGGATGAGGAAAAACCGATCATATTGACCGCGCAGGGAAGTTTCTCTGCCGGCGGAAAGACGCTGAAGGCGGAGGGGACGTATGACACTTCTCATGCGCTTGATCCTGCCGGACAGACAAAGCATGTCGATCATGCCTATGTGTTTTATCAGGCGCCGAAGGATGCGAGGCCGAACGCTCTCGTGTTCCTCCATGGAGCCGGGCAGAGCGGAGCCGCATGGGAGACGACGCCTGACGGGCGCGAAGGATTCCAGACGATATTCCTCCGTAAGGGATACAAGGTATTCCTGATGGACCAGCCGGGACGCGGCAGGGCGGCGAGTGTTTTGACAAGTGCATCCGTCGAGCCAAAACCAGACGAAGCGCTCTGGTTTGATATTTTCCGCTTCGGCCATTATCCGGAAAGATTTCCCGGCGTGCAGATTCCTGAAGGGGAAGAGGCCGCCGACCAGCTCTGGCGGAGGGTGACACCGGATACGAGGACCTTTGATGCCGAGCTTGTCTCGGATACGCTATCAGCGGCAATCGACCGTGCAGGGCCTTCTGTCATCGTGACGCATTCGCAGGGAGCCGGCGCAGGCTGGCGCGCTGCCATGAAGAATGACAATGTCAGGGGCATCATTGCCCTGGAGCCCGGCGTAGGATTCCTCTTTCCTGATGACGATGTGCCCGATCCATTGATTTCCACAAGCCCCTTCGGTGCTCTTAAGGCAGAAGGCGTCGATCCGAGGGATTTCCACAAGCTGACGGAAATCCCGATCCTCATGATCTTCGGAGACAATATTCCAGACGACATGACACGCTGGGGCGGCGAAGACAACTGGAGAGTCCGCCGCATGGAAGCGGAAAACATGGCAGAAGAAATCAACCGGCAGGGCGGGGATGCCCGTGTCATACGGCTTCCTGACGTCGGAATCCATGGAAATACGCATTTCCTTTTCGAGGATCTGAATAACCGTGAAATCGCGGATCTCATGGAAGACTGGATGATCGAAAAGGAACTGGACAGGTAAGAAAACCAAGTTTCATCTTCCTCGTTGACATACTGTCAAATTAGTGATATTGTAGGTATATCGAATAGAACAAATATAATGTTATGACGAAAAGAGTAGTCATTCCGAAGCCGTAAAAGCGAGTCCGGAGGGTGAGAGCGGACGCGGACAGGATGATGAAGTGCATTTCCGAGCATCGAAGGCTGAAATGACAGTAGGCTTTCCCGGGCGCTCCCGATACAGGGCAGAGGGTCTTAGGACTCTCAGAGGCATATCTGGCGACAGGTATGCGAATTTAGGTGGAATCACGAGTCTCTCGTCCTGAAAAGGACAGGGACTTTTTTATTTAGCAATCAACAGCCGGAAGGCAACGAGGAGGAAACTTTATGAACAAGAAAACAAAAATCGCAGCAGCAGCACTTATTTCATTCCTTGCAGCAGGACTCATTGCCGGATGCGGCGGAGACAAGAAGGCAGCTTCTTCTGCAGCTTCTGCAGCAGCTGACGGAAAGAAACACGTGAAGGTCGTTCTTTCCAGCACGGAACGTCCGCTTTCCTGGACCGATGAAAACGGCAGGACACAGGGCTATGAATACGATATCCTGGAAGCAGTCAATAAGAACCTCAAGGGCTACCACCTCGATCTCCAGGCTGTTCCGCCGGAAACACAGGATGTCATGATGGAATCCGGAGATGCCAAGGTCGCAGCCGGCGGTTACTACCGTACACCGCGCCGTGAAAAGGATTACATCGTACCGAAGACACCGATCGGCGTATCTTCTGTCGAAGTATACATGAGCAAGGAAAATGCAGCGAAGTACCACAGCCTTGAAGATGTCATCAGGGGCGGAGGCAAGCTCGTTCCGAACACACCGAACGGCGGCATCTACAAAGTACTGACAGACTGGAACAAGGAACATAACAACATTCTGAAGGAAGTTCCGATCCAGGACGGCCTGACTCCGGCTGAACGTCTGAGCTCCCTGAAGAGCGGCCAGTATGATGCGCTCGTTTACCCGAACAACCTCGGTGTAGAAGATATTGCCAAAGCTATGAACCTGGACCTTGTCGCTCTCGACAAGCCAATCAAAGTCAATGAAACCGTTCTCATCGTCAACAAGGATGAAAAGGAACTGGCCAATGAAATCGAAGCTGCCCTGGAAAAACTCTCCAAGGATGGCACTCTGAAGCAGATTTCTGAAAAATGGTATCACAGAAACCTCTTCGATCAGCTGGATGAAGCCAACGCACAGAAGTAAGATTTGCCTCTGGGCGGTTTAAATGATACGATAGCCTTATTATATGTATAAAATAAGAGGCGGGATCGCAGCCCGGATCAACCGAGGGAAGCGGCCCGCCTCTTTTAATGAAAGGACGATCTATGGATTTGGAAAACAAGGGAGCCGAAATCAGCGCCCGGAATGAAAAGTACCTGCGCCATCTGCAGGGGCTGGTGCAGATTCTTTCTGTATCAAGCGTGAATGATGAGCATACGGACTGGAGCAGGTTTGATGAGCTGCATCAGTACCTTCAGACGACATATCCGATGATCTATCAGAAACTGGAACTGACGGTGATCGGAAAGGCAAGCCTCCTTTTCCGCTGGCCGTCTGAAAATCCGGACAGGAAGCCTGTCCTTCTGATGGCGCATCAGGACGTCGTGCCGGCAGGACGCGAAGAACAGTGGAGCCATCCGCCCTTTGCAGGCGAGGTGGAAGATGGTTTCCTCTGGGGAAGAGGATCGGAGGACTGCAAGTCGCTCCTCTCGGCCGAAATGGATGCCGTCGAGGAACTTCTGGAAGAACATTTCAAGCCTTCCTTTGATATTTACCTGTCCTTTGGCCACAATGAGGAAGTGCAGTGCACACCGGACAAGAAGGGATCCATTCTGGCGGCAGAATACCTGAAGAGAAACGGCGTCGAGCTGGCCTGCATTTTTGATGAAGGCGGAAATATCATCGACAATGAAAGCGGCGTGAGGGCGGAAGTCGCACTGGCAGAAAAAGCGCCGAATGAATTCGTCCTCTACAAGGACGGGGATGGCGGACATGCCAGCCGCCCCGGAAAGGGAACAGTGCTTGGCGATATTGCAAGGGCCGCCGCAGCTGTCGAAGAACATCCGATGCCCTACCGTTTGACGCCGCTCGTCAAAGCCTTCCTCAAGGCTGAAGCGCGTTTCAAGGACAAGAAGACAGCCAAGGTGTACCGCCACCCGGGCAAGCATTTCAAAAAACTCAAGAAACTCGCAGCCAAGGACAGGACACTGGATGCCATGCTTCATACGACATTTGCCGTAACGATGGCAGAGGGCAGCGCGCAGGCCAATGTCCTTCCGTCCCATGCAGAAGCAACGATGAGCGTCCGCATCCTTCAAGGTGATACTGTGGAATCAGTAAAGAAGTACCTGGAATCCATCATTCCCGAAGGCGTTCTTGTCAAAGTTCCTTTTGCTGAAAATCCGAAACGGGCAGGAAGCACGGACAGCGATGTCTATGAACTCCTCTGTGATACGATCCATGAAGTCTATGGAGAAAAGACAGCCATCGTGCCAAAACTCATGCTCGGCGCCTCAGACTCCAGAAACTATGCTGAAGTATCCCCGGCTGTTTTCCGCTTCTCCGGCCGCGTAAAGACACCGAAATGGGGCGAAGCCCATCAGGTGGATGAAAGGATGCCGGTAGACAAGCTCTACATGCCTGTTGATTTCTTCAAGACATTCCTTGGAAATTATAATAAGTAAAATATATATAAGGGCTTTGGTGAAATGGCTTCACATTTTGCCAGGGCTCTTTTATTGTCCGTTTATATTGTATTTATTTGGAGGAGCATACCTTCTATGGTACAATATACATGTTTTTCAGAAATGGGAGGAAATTATGGATAAACCAGTCATAGGTACTGTCAAGCTTGACGGCTGGGCCGTACTGGCTCCGATGGCGGGCGTCAGCGATCTGGCGTACCGTGTCATAGCAAGGCGCTTCGGCGCAGCCATGACTACAGCGGAAATGGTCAGCGCCAAGGGGCTGTATTATAAAAACAAAAAGACAGAAGACATGCTGAAGATCGATCCGGATGAACATCCGGTAGCTCTCCAGCTTTTCGGAAGCGATCCTGAAATCATGGCGCTTGGGGCGCGCGAGATGGCAAAGGCGGGTCCTGATATCATCGATATCAATATCTGTCTCTTATACACATCTGACGCTGCCGACGACTCCTTA
>ENA-OZEM01000020-OZEM01000020.1-human-gut-metagenome-genome-assembly--contig:-NODE-20-length-87317-cov-19.138239_pt1 | contig 87317 bp, 76 predicted proteins | sample MGYA00245069_ERZ653611 | MGnify/ENA primary metagenome ERZ653611 (study PRJEB26926, sample SAMN06165006) | human gut metagenome | biome: ENVO:00009003; feature: ENVO:2100002; material: ENVO:00002003... | reverse complement strand
AGCTGGGAGAGCATCTGCCTTACAAGCAGAGGGTCATAGGTTCGAGCCCTATAGGCCCCATTTTTATGTCCGGAATTCTTAAATCGTCTCTATGCGTATGCATAGAGGCGTTTTTTTATGTTTTGGAATTAATTGTATTTATGGCACATTGACGAAAAACGAAAGAATAGCTATGATGGAGTAATACAAGTACCGGGAAGGTGGGGAAAATAATGGAGCAGCGCATTTTGCAATATCGAAAACAGATAGATGAATGGCTGACAGAAATGGAGCAGAACGTACAGACATTGTCACAGCACGGTGAATACTCAACGCAGGCTGTACAGAGGCAGACGCATACACAGAAAACTGACACAGAGAAAACTGACATAAAGAAAACGGATACCGAGGAACAGACCATGCAGGAAATGGTTCAGGACAAACTTAAGGAGCATCTTGTGCAGGTGGGATTTTTCCAGCATGAGCGCCTGATCCATCTGATCGTTACGGTGACCTTTGCACTGTTAGAGATGCTGGCGATCGTCTTAAGTGTGATCTCCGACAGCCTTTTTACCTTATTACTTCCGGTAGTGATTCTGATCCTGCTGATCCCGTACATCCGTCACTATTATATTCTGGAGAACGAAGTGCAGAAAATGTATGTGCAGTACGACCGGATGCGGAGACTGCAACAGACAGCAGCCGGGAGCAAAATCGAAAAACCAGAGAGATAACAGAACCAATACAGTGAAAATAAACAAACGAAAAAGATAAGGGCAAAGTTATGAGGACTTCGTATAGTAAAAAACATAAAGCAGGAATATCTGTTCTGTCCGGACTGACTGCGGCGCTCCTGTTACTTACTGCTTGCAGCAAGTCTGAAGAGACGGTTTATCAGATCCCGGAGGACAGAAAACTGATCGTCTATACCGCTCACAAAGCAGATGTATACGAACCGATCATCAAGGAATTTGAGGAACGCACAGGGATTTTTGTGGAGCTCAAAGCAGGAGATACTTTGGCACTTTTTGATGAATTACAACAGGATGCCCCCGGTACCTTTGACGTCATGTTCGGCGGAGGTGTTGAAAATTTTGAGGAGTGCAGAGACTATCTGGAACCTTATAAGGTCAGCGAAATCGACCAAATTGCTGAACAGTATCGCACGGAGGGAGATGCCTATACGCCCTTTTCTGTGCTGCCGACGGTATTTATCTATAACAATAAACTGGTCTATCCCGTAGCGGCTCCCAGAACCTGGGAGGAATTACAGACCGATCGTTGGAAGGGAAAGATCGCGTTCGCAGATCCCACGAAATCCGGCAGTAGTTATACAGCACTCTGTACGATGCTTCAGGTATCGGATCAGGATGAGCAGAAGACGCTGGAGGATTTTACCGGTGCACTGGATGGTTACCTGTCGCCCTCATCTGTGGCAGTACTGGAGGAAGTCAATGCAGGTACCAGACTGGTAGGTATTACCACAGAGGGAATGGCGAGACAGAAGATTCTGGAAGGGGCAGATATTACAGTGATCTACCCCACGGACGGCACCAGTGCCATACCGGACGCTACAGCGATCGTCAAGGGCGCAAAGCATATGGAAAATGCTAAATTATTTCTGGAATTTACCGTCAGTAGTGATGTACAGAGACTGGTGGAGGAAGTCTTTTTCCGGAGAACTGTCCGCAATGATATGGAAGAGTATGCAGCACCGGAGCAGACAAAATTAAAAACGATCGATTATGATATTCATTGGGCTTCTCAGGAAAAGGAAAAAATTCTGAACACATGGGAGACGTTACAGGGGAGAACAGATGAAAAAGTGGATTAAAAAGTCGTTTCACAGACAGTTGCTGGTCTGCTTCGGTGTAGTTGCGTTATTGCCGTTATTGCTTTTTGGGGTATTCCTGATCCAGACTATGGAGACCAAGATCAACAGCGATTATGAGAAAAAAGTAACAGAGCAGGCGGAACAGATAGATGCTGGCATATTGGAATTGTTTCAGGAGTTCGAGATGGTAGTGGAGAATATAAATGCTAACACCCGGATCGTGGAACAGATAGGTGAAGATGACACCTGGTCGAAGAGCAAGATTTACCTGCAATTCTATCGGGAAGTGGCTGATTACAGAGAATATGCCCAATTTGATCTGTATGATAAAAACGGAAAATGTATTTACACTACGGCACAGGGAAGTGCCAAGACAGATCTGCCGGTATACTGGGGCATCCTGAAAGCAGTCGAGGATAGTAAAGAGACGCTGGTGCTGCGGCGTGCAGATACTAATGACAGCAAGATTTTATTGTATGCAGCGGGTAAACTTATGGGAAAAGACGGTATACCGGAAGGTTATATTGTGATCAGCATGCGCGCAGAAAATTTTGAAAAAGTGCTTCATGATAAGAGAAATGCCAAAGCGGAGGTAGCAATCATGGACCCCTTCTGGAGAACCATTTATGATAATGGTAACCTGCAGGAAGAGCAGATCCGGGAAGAACTCATGGTTGGTCATAAGCTGCTGGGAGTATATCGTGCCGGAGAACTGCTGGTCCAGCCGCTGGGAGACAGTGGATTGTATACTGCATTGTCCTGTCCCAGCGTGTTTTCAACAGAAGTATTGAACTCCATGTACAGTGTGTTGATCGTGATGCTGACCATCAGTGTCATTCTGTGTGTTTTGGTGGCTTCCCGGCTGGGTAGAAATATGACCCGTCCTATCGAACGGATGAATACGGCCATGCGTACACTGCAGGAAGGAGACCTTACTGTCAGGATCGTCTCCGACAGAGAGGACGAGCTGGGACAGATGTCCCGGAACTTTAATATCATGGCCAACGAACTGGAGCAAAGCGTGCAGGATAAGGTGGAGAAGCAGAAGGAACTCAATGCTTCCCATATTGCCATGATGCAGGCACAGCTGAATCCTCATTTCCTGTATAACACACTGGACACCATGAAATGGGTGGCGAAGGCCAACCATATCCCGGAGATCGCTACCATGGCGGCGGGACTGGCGAAGATCCTTAGGACCAGTATCTCCAAGAGACAGTTCATCTATCTGAAAGAAGAACTGGAACTGGTGAACTGTTATGTAGATATCCAAAAGATCCGTTTCAATGATAAGTTCTCGTACACCGTGGATCTGCAGGAGGGACTGGAAGAGTGTGTGATCCCAAAGCTGATCATACAGCCCATCGTGGAGAACTCGGTACTGCACGGATTAAAGGAGAGTGAAGAAGGAAATATCCTTGTGCGGATCACAGAACAGGAAGATGTTCTGTGTATTGAAGTAACCGATGACGGCTGTGGCGCTCCTGAAGAATGGATGGATGCCATCAATCACAGAAGACAGGAGCAGCTGGTGGGGCATATCGGAGTATCCAATGTGGACACGATCATCCGGCTGACCTATGGGGAAGAATACGGCATTCATATGGAGAGTCTTACCTTAAACGCCGAAAACCCTACGGACGGACAGCGAACAGAAGAGGAAGGCGAAGTCCACGGTACGAAAGTGACATTACGATTGCCGGTAAGATACGGAGAAGCCTGAGGAACCGATACAGAGCAACGGACAGAGAGGAATTTTTACCGGATAGTGGGGAATATACAGAAAACGGGAAGAGACAATGGAGGGAGTAATACGATGTACAAAGTGATCGTGATCGATGATGAGATGCTGGTGCGCAGAGGAATCGTGATGGAGACAGACTGGCAGGCACTGAACTGTGTCGTCGTGGCGGAAGCCGGCAATGGGATCGAAGGACTGGAAGCCGTGCGGAAATATCATCCGGATCTGCTGATCTGCGATATCCGTATGCCCAAAATGGACGGCATCGAAATGCTGAAGGAACTGCGGGCAGAAGGCAATGATGTCAGTGTGATCTTTTTAACTGCTTACAGTGAATTCTCCTATGCGCAGAGCGCCCTGAAATTATTGGCCAGTGACTATCTGTTAAAGCCTTTTGGAGACGGGGAACTGGAACAGGCAATGAACAATGCACTGGAGAAACGTAAGAGGACACAGGAAAAATTGGAAAACAGAAAGGAGGAGCCGCTTCCCGAACTGGTCTTAAATAAAGGCGACAAGAGTAAATATGTCATGGCAGCCGTAGACTATATTTCCGCTCATTATGGGGATCCGGAACTGTGTGTGGCAGAGATCGCAGAGCACCTGGGGATCAGTGAAGGACATTTGAGTCATACTTTCAAAAGGGAGACGGATTATACGGTGGCGGCATACATCACCAGAGTTCGTATGCGCACTGCCATGAAACTGTTGAATGACTGCCGGAATAAGGTGTATGAAGTCGCAGAACAGGTAGGCTATCGTGATGTTGCACATTTTTCCAGCAGCTTTAAGAGGATTGTTGGTGTTACTCCCTCCGAATACCAGGATAGAAGCATGTAAAACCACAAAGATGCACAAAAGAAACGATAAAATATCGGAAAAACTATACATAGTATCAGAAATATTAAAATAATAACAGTTTTGCCTTATACAAATTGCTGAATTCCCAACGTATAATAGAATCATCAGAACGGAAGTGGGAAACATCCCATTCCAAGTACGTGGACCATGAAGGGTTATACAAACTATATGTTTCAAGGGAGGACAGCATATGAAGAAAAGAGTAGTATCGTTACTTATGATCTGTGCACTGAGTGTTGGTATGTTAGCCGGATGCGGCAGCAGCGAGACCCAGAACCAGGCAACTGGAAGCGCAGATAACACACAGACAGCCGGAACCGAGACGGTGGCAGAGACCAAGACCCCGGAGGTAGCCGACGACGCAAATCTTACTGCAACTCAGCAGATCATCAAACAGGCAGAAGGAATGACCATGGAGGAACTGGCACAGAAGGCCATTGAAGAATCCAACGGCAAGACCTTTTACGGTGTAGGTAATTCCAGCCGTGGTAAAGCAGCACTTCCTCTGTTCATCGAGTATCTGCAGTCTATTGATCCTTCTTACAGCATGGAATTTGACTGGCAGCAGCCTAAGAACAACAAGATCTTTGAACAGCTGACCGCTGATTCCCTGAAGCCGGAAGGAACCTTCGCAATGACCCTGATCCAGGATGGTAATCAGATCGAATCCAAGATGACACAGACCGGAATACTGGATACGTTCATTCCCAAGGAATGGGCAGAGGCTAACGGAACCACACCAGATGCGGTGGACGGTTATCTGGCATTACAGACGCTGAATAAGGTATTCGAATACAACTGTACCGGAGATAAAGTATATGACAACTGCTGGGACTTCGTAGCGGAAGGAACTCACGCATTGTTCATGGATATTGATTCCGAGGTTGTAGGTAAGAATTTCCTGTACATGCTGACCGAAGACAAATACGCAGCCATGTTAAAGGATGCTTTCAATGCATTACCCGCTGATGAGCAGGCTTACTTCCAGCCCACGATTGATGAGATGGAATCCGAGGCAAATGATTTAGGCTTAGGCGCTGATGGTAAATATGCCCTGGCATGGATCAAGCTCTGGGTAGGCAGCTACAATGCCCAGACCGATGATGGACCTATCTGTAATACGCTGGTATCCGATTCCGCTACCGATCAGTGTGGACTGTTAGTATACAGTAAACTGCGCTCCGTAGAAGAGTCCGCAGGTGTATCTGTGAACAATATCAAGGTTGCCGCTTATCAGGATGGCTATAAGGGAATTGGTGGCTACGGCTACTGTCATTACTTGTTCGTTACTGATAACAGCCCGCTGCCTTGGACTGCATGTGCTTTCATCGCATACATGACCTGTACGGAAGACGGCTTCAGCGCATGGGGCAAAGACATGGGCGGTTATTCCGCTAACCCTGAAGTGGCAAAGGCAATCGAAGCTACCTATCAGCACAGCACCGGCGGTAATGATGAGAACGGTAATGTTGTATACGAGAGCAAGAATGACAGAGGCTTCGACTGGTGGTCTACCGATGGCGAACTGGTGCTGGAAGATCCTGAGTACTGTGCATCCGTATCCTTCACGGTAGGAAGCTGGATCGAGCTGTTACCGAAGTATACTGCTGAGTGATATATGATATAAAAAAGTGACTATTTGTCCTGTCAGAATAAGAAAATCTGCTACATCATGCCTGCATGTAAGTAGCAGTTTTCTTATTCGCAGGGGTGGATGGTTTACAGGACCAAAAGCTTGTATTGGGAAGAGAGGTTAACCATGAATCAGAGTGCCACAAAAAAAACAAGCAAGATGGTGATTGTTCTGAACAAGATCAAGACGTATTTCTCCAAGCCACAAAATATCATTCTGCTTCTGTTTGGTATCGTACTTTCCTTTACCACAGTGGCGCCGATCGTGGCAATCGTCGAGGATACCTTCAAGATCCATCCGGGCACCATCGATGCACATCTTACTGGAAAAGCAAGCGGATATTCCGTTGCCAACTATGTGGATCTGTTCACCAGTAAACTGGCGAGAACAAATCTGTGGACACCGCTGTTAAATACTGTTCTTTTGGCAGTTTTTACCTGCCTGATCTCCATTTTGTTCGGCGGCTTGTTCGCATTCTTAATTACGAGAACCAATTTAAAATGTAAAAAATATTTAAGCTCCATTTTTATTTTCCCCTACATCATGCCCCAGTGGACACTGGCTGTGGTATGGCAGAATGTGTTCAACAGTAATGCAGTCACCGGAACCTCCAACGGACTGCTGGCTTCGCTCTTTCACATTACGATGCCCAAATGGTGGTGCCTGGGGCTGTTCCCCAGTGCAGTAGTATTGGGACTGCATTATGCCCCCTTTGCCTACATACTGATCGGCGGCATCTTCCGCAACATGGATGCCAATCTGGAGGAAGCAGCGACGATTCTGGATACACCGAAGTGGAAGACCATGTTCCGTATTACTTTACCCATGGTCAAACCGGCGATTCTTTCCACGATCCTGCTGGTATTCGGAAGCGCCATGGGAAGTTATCCCGTACCTCACTACCTGGGACTGACCACTCTGTCCACCAAGTACATCTCCATGAACTCCAAGTATACCGGGGAAGCCAGTATTCTTGCCATCATCATGATGATCTTCGGTGTGGCGATCCTGTTAATGAACCAGATGAGCTTAAAGAGCCGTAAAAATTATACGACGGTTACCGGTAAATCCGGACAGATCTCCAAGATCAACTTAGGAAAAGTCGGGAAATATCTGATCGCGGTCATCCTGATCGTCATCACCTTCTTCACCAGTATTTTCCCGATCCTGTCCTTCGCACTGGAGACTTTCCTTCCGAATCCGGGAGATTATAGTTTCCTGTACACCATGGATTCCAGCGCTCTGACCACCAAGTGGTGGCTGACGGATAACAACGGAGCCGGTGCTCTGTACGGACAGCCCGGTATCCTCCACAATCCGCTGATCTGGAGAGCATTCAAGGGAACAATGTTAGTCGCTGTCTGCTGTGCTCTGATCGCAGGTACGATCGGCACCCTGATCGGTTATGCAGTATCCAAGAACCGGAGAAGCAAGTGGGCGAATTACGTCAATGGTGTGGCATTCCTGCCGTACCTGATGCCGTCCCTGGCAGTGGGCGCAGCTTTCTTCATCCTGTTCTCCAATGACAAGATCAACCTGTTCAACACTTACACATTGTTGATCATCGCAGGCGTGATCAAGTACATTCCTTTCGCCAGCAGAAGTGCACTGAACTCCATGCTGCAGCTGTCGGGAGAGATTGAGGAAGCGGCCATCATCCAGGATATTCCCTGGTACAAGAGAATGCTTCGGATCATCATTCCGATCCAGAAGTCTTCCATTATCAACGGATATATGCTTCCGTTTATGACCTGTCTGCGAGAGCTGTCTCTGTTCTTACTGTTATGTACGCAGGGCTTTATCCTCTCCACGACACTGGATTATTTCGATGAGATGGGACTGTATGCATTCTCCAGCGCCATCAACCTGATCCTGATCGTAACGATCCTGATCTTTAACACTTTGGTAAATAAACTGACCGGGTCCAGCCTGGATGAAGGTATCGGAGGTAAATAACTATGCCGGAAATCAAATTAACACATGTTACAAAACGTTGGGGAAAATTCTATGCGGTAGATGATCTGAGCCTGGATATGGAGGACAATTCCTTTATCACTCTGCTTGGTCCCTCCGGTTGTGGCAAGACCACTACCTTACGTATGATCGCCGGTCTGGAGACCCCTACCAGCGGGCAGATCAAGATCGGAGACCGGGTGGTATTCGACAGTGAAGCGGGAATCAATGTTCCTGCAAATAAGAGAAAAGTCGGATTCCTGTTCCAAAACTACGCACTGTGGCCGAACATGACGGTATACCAGAACATCTCCTTCGGACTGGGCAATATCAAGGAAGAACTTCCCGTGATCGATGAGGATGCCAAAGCTTTAAAAAGTATGATCAAGGCACTGGAGAATCCGGGAGAGCTGGTAAAACTCATTGAGGAATGTAGAGATAAAAAGGGAAAATTAGACCTGGATATGGTCTACCTGAAGCTGATCGATAATTATACCATTTCTATCTATACTGCAAAGGAGCTGTATAATTACAAACTCCACGAGGCAGCAGACAAAGAAAGTGTATCAAAACAAAAGAAGCAGGAACTGACTGCCAAGCTGGACAGCATCCTGGCAGGTCATAAGGAAAAAGGGGAAGAGCTTAACGAGAAATTCGAAGTCGTATCCGGTGGCAAGGTAGTAACTAAGGTCAGAAAATATTCCAAGGAAGAGATAGACCTGGCGGTACGCAGAGTATCTCGTATCGTTAAGATCGGAATGTTCATGAACCGTTATCCCGCAGAACTGTCCGGTGGACAGCAGCAGAGAGTTGCTATTGCCAGAACACTGGCACCGGAACCCCAGGTACTGTTCATGGATGAGCCGCTGTCTAACCTGGACGCGAAACTCCGTCTGGAAATGAGATATGAACTGCAGCGTCTGCATGTAGAGACCGGAAGCACCTTCGTATATGTAACCCATGACCAGATGGAAGCTATGACACTGGCAACGAAGATCTGCCTGATCAACAACGGTGTGCTGCAGCAGTATGAAGCACCGTTGACTGTGTACAGCAGACCCAACAACCTGTTTGTGGCTGATTTCGTAGGAAATCCTTCCATTAATTTTATCGAAGCCAAGGGTGTGCAGAATGAAAACGGCAGCCTGGATGTGACGATCTTAGACGGTAGAAAGGCAAAGTTTGTTCCGAAAGAACATCTGGATCTGCAGAGATGGTTTGCAGAGAGAGATAAGAACGAAGCCGATGAGGCAGCCCGTCACAAAGAGAAAATGCAGGATAAGAAAGCTGTGGAGAAATCCAACAAGGATGAAGTCTTCAAGTATCATATTGCCAGAGTGAACGAGGATGATTATGCACTGCAGGAAGCTCCCGTGATCACCAACGAGGATTTTGTCATCGGTGTACGTCCCGAAGCCCTGCAATTACACGATGGCGCAGGACTGGACGGCGTGATCTACGGTGCCATGCCCACGGGTATGGAATCCACGATTAAGCTTCGTATCGGTGATTTCCTGTTGACCGGCGTGGTCTTCGGCAATACCGCCTACAAGATCGGCCAGGAAGTGAAGTTCGAGATCGGTGGAGAAGATATTCTGTTATTTGACAGAAAATCCGGAAAACTCATTACAGCCGGCAGACTGCAGGTATAGTCATAAACACAGGTGATTCAGCATCTTAAAAAAACGTATCGGAAAACGAGACCGAATGTCTCACTACCGATACGTTTTTGTTGTAATCGAACAAAGATTCGTATATAATGAATATGTCTGCAAAACGAGAACATCAAAGATGCAGTTTTGCGAATGAGGTTCTGCATCGTTACAATCTTTTGCAACAGGTGCTACAGGGTTAATGCGGGAGGCAGCAATATGAAAATCATCCATTGTGCGGATATCCATCTGGATTCCAAAATGAGTGCAAATCTGACCAAAGAAAAAGCGAGAGAACGTAAGACGGAATTGTTGACCACCTTTCAGAATATGGTTGCATACGGGGCAGAACAGGGCGTGTCGGCGATCATAATCGCAGGAGATCTGTTCGATACGAAAAACGTATCCGCTACCGCCCGGAATGTGGTAAAAGACTTAATTCAGGGACATCCCCAAATAGCTTTTTATTATTTACAGGGGAATCATGACGAAGGAAGCTTTACGTCCAGTCTTTCGGAACTTCCGGAGAATCTTCATCTATTCGGGAACAACTGGACAAGCTATGAACTTTCAGGGACGGAGAATACCTCAGGTAAGGGAGTTGCAGTTACCGGGGTGGAACTGACACCGGAAAACAGCGGAAGCATATATAATACGCTGTCACTGGATGTGGATCAATGCAACATTGTAGTTCTGCATGGGCAGGAATCGGAATACAGTGCGAGAGATAAGGCGGAGATCATTCATCTGACGGCATTGAAAAATAAGGGAATTGATTATCTTGCCCTGGGACACATCCACAGCTATAAAAAAGAGCGTCTGGATGCGAGAGGCGTCTATTGCTATCCCGGCTGTCTGGAGGGCAGAGGGTTTGACGAATGCGGAGAACATGGTTTTGTGATGCTTGACATTGATGAGCTGACAGGTACAATTGACAGTACTTTTATTCCTTTCGCATCCCGGAAGCTCTATACCATTCCGGTGGATATTACCGGTTGTGAATCCACGACGGAAATCCTGGAACGGATGAGAGATGAGACAGCCGGGAAAGGTTACCCGGAGAAAAGTCTGATCAAGTATGAACTGGTCGGGAAAATAGATGTGGAAAGTGAAAAGGATATTGATTTTCTGCTACATCAGTTCAGCCACCTTTTTTATTTTGTGAAGATTAAGGACAACTCTGCGTATCTGGTGGATTATGCTGCTTTTGCAAAGGATAAGTCCTTAAAGGGAGAGTTTATCCGTACTGTCATGGGCAGAGCGGATCTGCCGGAAGAGGACAAGGCGACAGTGATACATTACGGATTGCAGGCACTGGCCGGAGAGGAGATCCTGGACGCATGAAACTGATCAAATGTCACATTGAGAATTTCGGAAAACTAAGTGACTTTACATATGATTTTACAGATGGCTGCAACACCGTCTGTGAGGAAAACGGCTGGGGAAAAAGCACACTGGCTGCATTCTTACGCGTTATGCTGTTTGGATTCCGGAATGAAGGGAAGAGAGATCCGCTGGAAAATGAGAGGAAGAGATACAGTCCCTGGCAAAAGGGCGTCTACGGCGGAGAACTGCAATTTGAAAGTGAAGGAAAGCAATATTCTGTCCGCAGAACCTTCGGAAGTAAAAGCGCAGAAGATGAATTTCAGCTGACAGATACGAAAACGAATCTGCCATGCAGAGATTTCACACAAAATCTGGGAGAAGAGTTGTTCCGGATCGACGCAGGATCCTTTGAACGAACGATTTTCATTTCACAGAATGACTGCGAGACCTTTGTTACGGACGGCATCAATGCCAAGATCGGGAATTTGGCGGAGAATACGGACGATATCAATAATTTTGAGACAGCGGACAAGCGGTTGAACGATCTGTTAAACAGCATGTCACCCTCTCGTAAGACCGGATCGCTCCGTCAGAGCAAGGACCGCATTACGGAACTGAAGACGCAGATCCGTAACGGGCAGGAGATACAGAATACGATGGAAAGTATTGATGCCCGGAAAAAGGCGACGATCGAGGAGAGAGAAAAGCTTTCTGCGGAACTGACAGAACTGCAGGAGAGACAAAAGAAACTGGGAATTTATAAGGATCAACAGGCGAAAAAAGAGAAGTACCTGGATCTGCGTGCAAAAATGGCACAGAGACAGCAGACTTTAAAAGAAGCGGAAAGCTATTTTAACGGCGTGATACCAAAAGGGGAAGAATTACGTGAAAAAACGGCCGTTTGCAATCAGGGGATTTCTGTCCGCAAAGCAATGGAAATCTATTGCCTGACAGAGGAAGAACAGGCGCAGTGTAAAGACAATTTTCCCATGGCGGACAATGCCCGGTTGGAAGAAAAATATGCTGAAGCACAAGAACTTGAGAGCCTGGAAAGCGCGACAAGAAAAAATGCCCTGTCAGGGGAAGAGAGCAGACGGTTAGAGGAGCTTTCCGGATATTTTGCGGAAGGAATGCCGCAGGAGGCGGAGATCGACAGTGTAAAAAATGCCTGGACGAACCGCAATGAAGGAAAAAGTCTTCTGCAGGCGAAAGAAATACAGAGGAAAACCCTGCAATCCATACAGGCACAGGAAGATGCCAGATGCTTACGGGAGCAGGAAGAAGCAGGTAAAAGGAAAAAAATGCTATTGCTTTTTGGCATTCTTTTAGCGCTTGGCGGTTTTGCTGTGATCCTGTTGGGACAGGGAGTGATCGGAGGAGTCCTGATCGTACTGGGAATTGCAGCTGTGGCAGCGGCACTGTTGTTTACAGCAGGCAGATCCAAAGTCCAAACGGGAGAAAATACAGAGCTTTCCTATTTGGAACAGGAAATGGAAGAACTTGAGACACAGGTCAGCATAGCGGAAGGACAGATTGAGGATTTCTGCACTCGCTGGGGACTTCGGGAAGGACTGGAACTGACCTCCTGGCTTGTGGAACTGCAGAATAAGAGAAAAGATTACGAGGCACTTTTGGAGCGGCAGAAGCAGGACGGATCGGATGAAAAGACTGCGAGAATTGCCGCATTGCAGAAAGATTTGCAGCAGTTTTTTGCAGAATACGGAGAAGTACCGGAAACACAAAATTATCTTGCGGCATTGCATGAACTGGCGGGAAAGTGCAGACAGAGGCAGCTTTTACTGGAAAAACAAAAGAAATATTTACAGCAAAAACAGAAATACGAAGCGCTGGAAGAACAGGTAAAAGACTATTTTGTGTCGTTGCAGCTGATTCCGGAGGAGCATCCGGAAGAACAGTTGGCCGAACTGGAAAGTCATAGAAAGGATTATGAGAAGGAGTTACAGGAATATCGGAGAATCGAGCAGGAGATAAAAGCGTTTGAAGCGAAAGAGGACATTCCGGCACTTCTGGCACTGAAGGTCCCGGAGGGAGAGGAATCCCTGAAAAGTCTGGCAGATGAAATGCAGGTCCTTTCGGAGCGTATGGAAGAACGTTTTCAGACCATTGACAGCTATCAGAAACAACTTTCCGACTTACAGGAATCCTGGGATAATGTGGAAAATATGCAGGAAGAGCTGGAAGCGTTGCAGGAGAAGACAGAGGAAGGACTCAAACAATATGAATTGCTTGGAATGACAAAAAATCTGTTGGAACAGGCAAAGAGTTCGTTCACTGCGAAATATACAGAACCTGTCATGCAGGGGTTCCGGAAATATTACAGAATTCTCACGGGAACGGAATGCGAAAATTATCAGATGGATGCCAATACCAGATTGCAGGTGGTTGAAGGCAATATGCCCCGAGACATCGGATACCTCAGTCTGGGCAACCGTGATCTGATCGGTATCTGTATGAGACTTGCTTTGGTGGAAGCCATGTATGAGGAACAGAAGCCGTTTTTGATTCTGGATGACCCTTTTGTGAATCTGGATGAGAACCGGACCAAGGGAGCAATGCGGTTCCTTACAGAGATCGCGAACGAGTATCAGGTGATTTATTTTACCTGCCATGGCAGCAGGGAATAAAGTCAACCCTGAAAAAATTGTTTGACTTTTTGAAAAAATAAAAATATAATGCAATAAAAAGTGTGTAGCTTATCAGCGTAAGTCCAGCTTATGCGGTGAGCACACACTTTTTTTGTGCAAAAAAACAAAACAAGGAGGATGAAATGAAGATGGCAGAAAGTAACAAGATGAAGGAGATGCCGGTAAATAAGCTCATGGTAAAGATGGGGATACCGATGATATTATCTATGGCATTGCAGGCAGTTTACAACATTGTGGACAGCGCCTTTGTTGGAAATATGAGATCGGGAAGTGAGTCTGCGCTTAATGCACTTACGCTGGTGTTCCCGGTCCAGATGCTTATGGTAGCAGTTGCGATCGGAACCGGAGTAGGGACAAATGCGCTGCTTGCGAGAACACTTGGACAGGGAAATGGGAAAAAAGCATCGAAAGTTGCAGGCAACAGCTTATTTCTCGGAGTACTCATTTATGTAATATGTCTGCTGTTTGGAATATTTGGGGTAAAAGCTTATATTTCATCACAGACAGTTGATCCGGAAGTAATTTCCATGGGAACAGACTACTTAAGAATATGCTGCGTGATCGCATTTGGCATTATTTTCTTTTCATTATTTGAAAAGCTGCTGCAGGCAACAGGACGTTCCCTGTATTCTACGATCGGTCAGGTCGTGGGAGCAGTGGTCAATATTATTCTGGATCCGATTATGATTTATGGTATCGGTCCTATTCCGGAAATGGGAGTAAAGGGAGCTGCCTATGCCACTGTGATCGGACAGGTTGCGTCTGCGGTACTGTTGTTTGTATTCCACATAAAATGCAATAAGGAATTTGAGCATGGTGTGAAATATATGAAGCCGGATGGTGGGATCATCGGGGAAATCTATGCGATTGGGCTTCCGGCCATTATTGCACAGGCACTTATGTCTATCATGGTTTATGTGATGAACCTGATTTTAAAATTCAGTCCTTCGGCGCAGACAGCATATGGATTGTTCTATAAGGTACAGCAGTTTGTGTTATTTCTTGCTTTCGGACTTAGAGATGCGATCACGCCGATCATCGCTTTTGCTTACGGAATGCATAGTAAACAGAGAATCCGGGATGGCATCAGATATGGATTGCTATATACGATTGCGCTTATGGTTATAGGAGTGGCGATCACGGAAATATTCCCGGGGGCTTTTGCTATTTTATTTAATGCAGGACAGTCAAGAGAGTATTTTATCGGAGCAATGAGAATTATTTCCATCAGCTTTATTTTTGCAGGGATCAATGTGGCATATCAGGGAATTTTCCAGGCATTGGACGGAGGCTTGGAATCCCTTGTGATTTCACTGCTCAGACAGCTTGTCATTATATTACCGCTTGCCGGGATATTCTCCATTTTTGTAAGAAACGGACAGACGGGAGTTTCTCTGATCTGGTGGTCATTTCCCATTACGGAGTTTATAGCATGTCTGGCAGGATATGTATTTTTAAAGAAAATCGAAAGGAACAAAGTAGAAAGCTTAGATTAAGGAGGAAACAGCTATGACAAAAAAGATCATCACAATCAGCAGAGAGTTTGGAAGCGGCGGCCGTTTTATCGGTGAAGAAGTGGCCCAAAAACTTGGTATCGCTTATTATGATAAGGATATCATAGGCCAGATCGCAGAGCAGTCAGGACTGTCACCGAAATATATTCAGGAAAATGCAGAGTTATCTCCTAAGAAAGGTATGTTTGCCTATGCCTTTACAGGACGTGACATTACCGGGAAATCGATTGAGGACATAGTGTATGAGGCACAAAGAAAAGTGATCATGGAAATTGCTGAAAAGGAAAGCTGTGTGATCATAGGAAGAAATGCGGATTTTATCTTAAAAAGCAGAGATGATGTACTGAATGTTTTCATACACGGCAATATGCCGGAAAAGGTACAGCGCATCTGCAAACTATACAATGTCAGTGAATCAGATGCTGTAAAGATGATAAATGATACAGATAAAAGGCGCAGAACGAACTACAATTTTTATACGGATCAGAAATGGGGAATGGCAGATAATTATACGTTGTCCCTGAACAGCTCTCAGATCGGATATCCTAAGTGCGAGAGCATCATAATGCAATGTATATGATACCAGGGTCAAAAGGTCTAAGCCCACATGCTTAGCACGGACCGAAACAGAGCGGAGAAGCGGGAGTGCGCAGCACGGAACAATTCGTAGGCAACAAAGTCAGGGGTTTTTGCCCCTGACTTCATGAATATAGTAAAGATGTTTTAATCTTCTATGGAATTATCAGATGCTTCGCTTCCGGCAGCCCGTACGGCAATGCCGTTGACCTCGATATTACCGTCCAGTTCGATGACGAGGCACTGTCTGCCGTCGATCAGCTTCGTGTTGACGAGATCCGTGCGCTCGGGATTGACCTTGATGACCACATCTGGTGTCTTTACCTCAAAGCTGCGGGGATTGTAGACGTTGGTCATCATGAGGGAAGTAGCTTCACCGGCAGTGGCATCGAAACACTGGTCGAAGACCTCCATGCGGTCATTGGCTACACCGCTGCTGGCAAAAATGGTCTTTACTTCATTTTTATCCAATACCACAGGTTCGGGATCTTCTTTATGTTCCTGAGCAATCTCATTCATTTTCTCGTGGATATTTTTCACCGTCTCGATATCACAGGTATCGCCTAACGTCTCCTCCACCAGTGACTGGAAGGTTTCCTTCTGACCGCCTGCGGACAGAGGAAGAGGACAGCCTAACATCAGATCCACGAAGTTCTCCTTTAATTCCTCCGCATCCTTGGAATAGTACAGAGTGCTGTGCAGATCGGTACTCCGGTCATTGAAAGCGGGGAACAGGAAAGCAGCGTCCGGCATACCTACCACCCAGTCCCGGATACGGTTCTGGAAGGTGTTTTCCACTGCGTTGTAGCTTAGTCCCGGCTTGGACAGATCCACAGGGCAGATGCAGGTAAGGATATAGTCATAGACTTCATCGGAAGCATCCTCCATCTCGATACCGTCTCTGGTGCGTCCCGGTACATCGTAGGCATCATGGATCAGCAGGATCAGATAATTGCCCACATATTCATAAGATTCGATGATACGGTCGTAGAACTGCTCAAGCAATGCATCGTCCTTCAGACGGCTGTCTCTGAGACGCAGCAGGAATTCCTGTGTGCCGCCCTCCGTTTCACTCTTTAACGGGAATTCCAGATTCAGCAGATTTTTTCCAATGGTGCCGGACAGACTCTTCCGCAGAATCTCGAAATACTTGAACATTTCCTCCTCCGGCAGTGCCAGAAACGCCTGTTTTAATTCCGTCTTCTTATTTTTCTCTCCATCCACATAGCATCCGCAGATCCGGGTGATGGAGCAGTTTTTCGGGGTGAACAGCTTTTTGATCTCGCTGATTTCCTGTTTTGTCATGAGAGTACCTTCTTTCGATTTGATGATATCAGTATAGTATAAAAAACGTGATGGGACAAGTGGATCTAGGTTATAGAATTTTTAGAAATCCTTCATTTTACTATAATTGTTTTCTGACAGATAAGGTGTTATCATAACATTATCAAGAGAAGCCAATCACCACAGGCGACATACAGTGATGATCCGGAGACGATTTTACCGCCCCCGCGCTGGCAGAAAGAAAGAGGCGCGTGTTTATGGAACAACATGATTTAAGTAAGATTCAGAAATTACAGGAGAAAGGAAAATCCGACAAGATCATCAAATATCTGAGCTCTTCCGATGACACCGTGGTGGTAGCCGCACTGGAAGCTCTGAGCCGGATCAAGGATGAGGACAGCGTGAACAGCATTGCCCACATGATCGACAATCCGGATCCGAAGATCCGTGTCGAAGCAGCAAAAGCATTAGGCAGCATCGGTACCGAATATGCCAAGACCTATCTGCTGCACAGACTGAATGAGGAACAGGATGAGACTGTGAAGACAGCCATCAAGGAAGCACTTCACACTCTGGCAGAGCATCATTAATTTAATTTGCTTTACTCGTAGTTTTTCTACTTATACATTTTCCCTCTTATTGGCGTCCGGGTCATTCCGGGCGCCTTTTTTTACCTTTTTTATACTGCGAAATTTGGAAAAATCTTGCGATGGGTTCTGCTTGAAGCCATGACGCATATCTATTTATAATAGAACGGTACGTGAAAAAAGTAGTTTTGTAGTCATGGAGGTAGTTTAATGGAAAAATTAAACATTACAACTACAAAGGATAATGAAAAAGTATACAAAATCCTGGGGGATCTGATGAATGCCAACAAGGAATTCCAAATTATGATCACGGTTCCTTCTACGAAAAATGCCAAAGACAGCACAGTAAAAGCGACAGAAAAAAAGGAACAGACCCAGGAAGTCATCCATGACTTGGAAAAGGATGTCACGGATATGATCCATGAGATCGGAGTCCCGGCACATATCAAAGGGTATCAGTATCTGCGGGAAGCTATCATGATGTCGGTGGAGGATCCGGCGATGATCAGTTCCATCACGAAGATCCTGTATCCCACCATCGCCAAGCGTTTTCAGACCACACCCAGCCGCGTAGAGCGCGCTATTCGCCATGCCATTGAGGTTGCCTGGAGCAGAGGGCGCATGGAGACCCTGGATGCCATGTTCGGTTACACGATCGACACGGGCAAAGGCAAACCTACCAATTCGGAATTTATCGCGCTGATCGCTGACAGGATCCGGCTTTCTTACAGAAACTGAGGCAAAACCGCAGACTCTAAAAGATTTGTAAATTATCGCTGCCCTCTTTTCTATGAATCGTAAACATGGTATAATCAATCTATGTTTTGAAATACAAGCCGTAGCATATGTGGAGGGTTTACATGAAAAAAATTCTTTTTGCCGCATCGGAAGGAGTACCTTTTATCAAGACCGGAGGACTTGCGGATGTCGTAGGATCTTTGCCGAAGTATATTGACAAGGAGTATTTTGATGTAAGAGTGTTTATTCCAAAGTATACTTGTATGAAGCAGGAGATGAAGGATAAACTCAAGTATGTGACACATTTCTACATGGATTTCAACTGGCAGAATGTGTACGTAGGTGTTCTGGAAGCGGAAGAAGCCGGGGTGCATTATTATTTCATTGATAATGAGAGCTATTTTGGTGGTTTCAAGCCTTATGGGGATGATCCCAGATATGAGATCGAAAAGTATGCATATTTCTGTAAGGCAGTGCTGTCGGCATTACCGCTTTTGAATTTCCAGCCGGATCTGATCCATTGCCATGACTGGCAGACAGGTCTGATCCCGGTATACCTGAAGGAACGTTTCCATGGCGGAGATTTCTACCGCAACATGAAGTCTGTGATCACCATACATAACCTGAAGTTCCAGGGAAAATGGGATGTGAAGACGGTACAGAGCATCACCGGACTGCCGGAGTATTATTTTACCTCTGACAAGCTGGAAGCTTATAAGGATGCGAACCTGCTGAAGGGTGGTATCGTATTCGCGGATGCGGTGACTACCGTAAGTGATACCTATGCGGAGGAGATCAAGACGCCGTTCTACGGTGAGGGTCTGGACGGACTGCTGCGTGCGAGAAGTCATGATCTGCGCGGTATCGTCAATGGTATCGACTATGGAGAGTTCAATCCGGAGACGGACAAAAATATCGTAAAAGCCTATAATGCAGTGAATTTCCGCAAGGAAAAGGTGAAGAATAAGCGTGCCCTGCAGGAAGAGCTTGGACTTCGCGTAGATGATAAGAAGATGATGATCGGTCTGGTATCCCGACTGACAGACCAGAAGGGTCTGGATCTGATTGCTTATGTCATGGATGAACTGTGTCAGGATGATATTCAGTTCGTGGTACTGGGCACCGGTGAGGAACGTTATGAGAATATGTTCCGTCATTTCGACTGGAAGTATGGAGACAAGGTGTCTGCCAACATTTATTATTCGGATGCACTGTCCCATAAAATCTATGCGGCTTGTGATGCTTATCTGATGCCGTCTCTATTCGAGCCCTGCGGTCTGAGTCAGTTGATCGCGCTGCGTTACGGTACCGTACCCATCGTCAGAGAGACCGGCGGACTGAAGGATACTGTACAGCCCTATAATGAGTATGAGAGCACCGGTACGGGCTTCAGCTTTACGAATTACAATGCACACGAGATGCTGAATACGATCCGCTATGCGGAGCATATTTACTATGACAGGAAGAGAGAGTGGAATAAGATCGTGGATCGTGCCATGGCCACTGACTACTCCTGGAAGGTATCTGCCGGGAAATATCAGGAGATGTATGACTGGCTGATCGGATAAAGAACTGAAATAAGGTAAGATAACATATGGCAGATAAGAACAGTTCCAAGAACAATTTTATCATGCAGGCGGGAATTCTGGCGGCAGCCGGAATCATCAGCAGAATCATAGGGCTCCTTTACAGGGGCCCTTTACAGAGTGTCATCGGAAATCTGGGACTTGGCTATTACCAGTCAGCGTATAACTATTATACGATCATTCTGTTGATTTCCTCTTATAGTATTCCCTCGGCAATTTCCAAAGCTATCGCACAGAAGCTGGGAGAGAAGGAATACCGTAACGCCCACAGACTGTTCCACGGAGCCATGATCTATGTACTGTTGGTTGGCGGTATAGCCAGCCTTTTTCTGTTTTTCGGAGCGGGATTATTCGTGTCCGGAGCAGCAGTCACAGTACTGCGTACCTTTGCACCGACGATCTTTGTCTATGGTATCCTGGGTGTTCTGCGGGGATATTTTCAGGCACATAAGAGCATGGCGCAGACCTCCGTATCACAGATCCTGGAGCAGATCGCCAATGCGGTAGTCAGCGTAGGCGCGGCATATCTTCTGATCCAAATGTTTATGGGAACGATGGAGGTTCCGGCTGATCAGGCAGGGCAGGTGATGAGAGCAACCTACGGTGCCGTGGGAAGTGCACTGGGTACCGGTGTCGGCGTATTAGTGGCGTTGCTTTTTATGGCGGGAGTCTATGCTCTGAATCGTGGAATGATCCTGCGCAGAGTGCAGCGTGACAGGCATGAACATGTGGATTCCTACGGACAGATATTCAGGACGATCACACTGGTGGTGACCCCATTTATTTTGAGTACGGCTGTATATAACTTAAGCAGTACGGTCAACAACAGCATCTACACCAAATGGTATCCGTCTCTTCGCAGTCTGGATACGGTATCTATTTATGAAAAATATGGTATTTTCTCCGGACAGTCCCTGACAATGTCTAATATTCCCATAGCTTTTGCATCTGCTATGGCGTCGGCTATGATCCCTTCCGTAGCACAGCTGATGGCAGCCCGGGATGTGAAGGGAGCCAGAGAGAAGATCGGACTGGCAGTGAAGACTACCATGGTGATCTCGATTCCCTGCGCTGTGGGACTTTTTGTACTGGCGAAGCCGGTGATCAGTCTGCTGTTCACGAACAAGACGGCAGAGGAACTGAATCTGGCGGCAGCTCTTTTAATGACATTGTCACTGTCGGTTATTTTTTATGCATTGTCGACATTAAACAGTTCTATTTTACAGGGGCTGGGCAAAGTCAATACCCCGATCATCAATGCGGGGATCTCGCTGGTGGTGCAGACGGTGGCAGCAGTATTGCTTTTGATGTTCACGAGTCTGGATCTGTACAGCATTGCCATCGCCAATACGCTGTATTCCGGTATGATGTGTGTGCTGAACCAGTGGGCGGTAAGAAGAGCGGTAGGCTACCGACAGGAGATCGTAAAGACTTTTGTCATTCCGGTGTTCGCCTCTGCATTTATGGGAGCGGCAGCCTGGGCAATCTACGAAGGTCTGTATATGGTGACGAAGTCCATGCGGATCTCTGTCATTCCGGCGATCGTGATCGCTGCGGTAGTCTATTTTGTCATGCTGATATTGATGCGGGGCATCACGGAGCAGGAGCTTCGCAGCTTCCCGAAGGGATATCTGTTAGTGAAGGTGGCGAAGAAGTGCCGCTTATTGAGATAACGGATCTCCGCCATTCTTGAATAAGGTGATCATTTCCTGACCGACACTGATCGTGGAGGGCAGATCCGGTACATCCTCTCTGGAGAACCATTTTGCTTCACCAAGTTCGGATTCCTGCAAAGTAATCGTGGGATCACCGTCCAGCTTTGCAAAGAAGCCGATCATGGCGGAATCACTGAAGGACCAGGGCTGGGATTTGTAATAGACCAGATCACTGACCCGTAGGCCGACCTCTTCCATGATCTCTCTGCGGGCAGCCCCTTTGAAGGTCTCGCCGACTTCCACAAAGCCTGCCACCAGTGCCCAGTGACGATAGGAACCGCCGGCGTAGCGTGTCAGCAGGATCTTGTTCCGCATGGTATCCACGATGGCGATAATGACGGCGGGAGAGATCTTGGGATATTCAATCTGTCCGCACTCCGGGCAGATGCAGGCCCGCTCTGTGGTGCTGTGAATTGTGGGATGCCCGCAGCGGCCGCAGAACTTCCGGTCCAGACGGAAACGGTTGATCTGGGTGGCAGTGATCCCGGCGAACGCCAGATATTCCGGTTCAAAATTACGGAATACACCGGAAGGATAGAGGTCATTTTCCGGGAGCATGAGAGCACCGGTGTCCTCCGCGGTCTTGCGAAAGAATGCCCTGTCATCAATAGAAAAGAGATATTCGCAATCCAAAAAGAAACGTTCCAGGGGCTGTTTTACACCAAGCAATTTATGAACCTCCTCGAAGGTAGGAAGATATACCTGAGGATGCTTCACAATATCTGCATTCATGGAAGCATCCGCAGCAACAGCATTCTCTGCAGGGGAGGGCAGATATACCTTCTCCCCATCAAATAACAGCAGATAATCGGAAGGCTTTGGCTCCTGATTTCGGAATTCCGGATAATATTTATGCGGTTCAATCTTGTGGATCATCATAGGGCATTTCTCCTTTTATGGCTATTTTTTAGAAAGTGTTCATAAGAATATAGTAGTCCACCGTGAGGGGACTGTCAAATGCAACAGTTCGACTGAACTGTTGTGGAAATTATTTGAGATTCCGTTATATTTGTGTTAAAATGTTTTGTAACTGTTCTGGGACGTTCATTCCACGAAGACCTCGCCGGACAGTTATGAAATTTATCAGAAAATACAGCATGAGAGTGTTGTGAGGAATGGAGATTCGTATGTTACAGATGATCTTGCCGGAGGGAAGCAGTTCTCTCCTTGCTTTTTTTGGAATTCTTTTTGCTTTTGGTGCTACGGTACTGGCAACGGCGAAATTAAGTCCGTATCTGCCCAAGGATGCCGGAAGAGAATTTGCCCATGATGGAAAATTGTCCGCGGGGAAACCCAGAGGCGCCGGAATTATTTTTGTCCTGGCATTTGTGGCATCTGTTCTACTGTTTTCGCCTTTAAGCGCAGAGCTGGTGATCTACCTGCTGCTGATCGTGGTATGCATGATGACGGGATTTCTGGACGATGCTTCCAAGACTCCATGGGGTGAGTACAAAAAAGGTTTCTTAGATCTGTGCGTGGCGGCACTGGTAGCCATCACTTTTCTGAAATATAATTCCAACGTGGTGGAACTGGCGCTGTTCCATGTAAAGTTCACTCTGCCGCCTGTGGTATTCGCCATTCTCACGGTAATTCTGGTATGGACCTCCGTGAATGTGACCAACTGCTCCGACGGTGTGGACGGACTGTCCGGAACCCTGTCGATCATTACCATCATGTCCATCTATATTGTAGACCGCATGAAGGAGGTCGACGAGACCTATTCCTTCCTGATCCTATTATTTGCCGTATGTATTCTGGGATATCTGTGGTACAATGCGACACCCAGTAAGCTGATGATGGGGGATGCCGGTTCCCGGGCCATGGGATTGTTCATCAGCATTGCCATTTTGAAGAGCGGCTGCCCGTTCCTGTTTATCCCATTGGCACTGGTGCTGATCCTGGACGGAGGACTGGGACTTCTTAAGGTGTCCCTGCTTCGTTTCCTGAAGATCCATATTTTGAAAAATGTACGTACCCCCCTGCACGATCATGTGCGTAAGGTGTGGGATTGGTCCAATACACAGACCGTATTCCGTTTTGCGATCATTCAGATCATTCTGTCTTTGGCAGTGATCTATGCGATGCAGCTGTAGAAAGAAGGATTATATTATGTACGACGAATTAACACCCACTGACATTAAGAAAATGGAAGATGAGATCGAGTACCGCAAGCTGGTGGTACGTCCCAAGGCATTGGAGGACGTGAAGGAAGCCAGAGCCCACGGCGATCTCAGTGAGAATTTTGAATACTATGCAGCCAAAAAGTATAAGAATCAGAATGAGAGCCGCATCCGTTATCTGGAGAGAATGATCAAGACTGCAAAGGTCATCTCCGAGAACTCCGCAGCGGATGAGGTAGGTATCAACAACACCGTTACCGTGGAATTTATCGATGACGGCACGGAAGAGGATTACAAGATCGTGACCACCGTCCGCGGTAATTCCCTGGAAGGCCTGATCAGCAACGAATCCCCTCTGGGCAAGGCGCTTCTTGGTAAAAAAGTAGGCGATGTGGTCCATGTGCAGGTCAATGCTAATGTGGGCTATGACGTGGAGATCAAGGCATTGAAAAACACCGAGGATGACGGAGACAAGATCCGCAGCTTCTAATCATCTGCGGAACATATAAGAATAGAAAGAAAAAGGAATTATAAGAATGAAGAAATATCTGCTGTTTGATCTGGACGGCACCCTGACAGATCCTAAAATCGGAATTACTACCTGTGTGCAGTATGCACTGCACTCCTTTGGCATCGAGGAGCCGGATCTGGACAAGCTAGAACCCTTTATCGGACCGCCCTTACGAGACAGTTTTATGGAATTCTACGGTTTCACCGCCGAACAGGCAGAAGAAGCTGTGGCAAAATACAGAGAGCGCTTTCAGGATACGGGACTTTTTGAAAATGAGGTCTATGATGGTATTCCGGAGATGCTGAAAACGCTTCAGTCGAAGGGGTATTTCCTGGCAGTGGCATCCAGTAAGCCCCAGGTATACGTAGAGCGCATCCTGGAACATTTTGATCTGAAAAAATATTTTTCTGTAGTGGTGGGTAGTGAACTGGACGGCAGAAGAGAAACCAAGGATCAGGTGGTACAGGAAACTCTGCGTCAGCTCTTTGGAGAGAATCCCGTGGATCCGGCGCAGGTCTATATGATCGGTGACAGAAAGTTCGACGTGGAAGGAGCCAGGGCTCTCGGTGTGGAGAGCGTGGGCGTGACCTACGGCTACGGAAGTAAGGAAGAGTTAAAGGAAGCGAAGGCGGATTACATTGTACAATCCGTGGAAGAACTGGAGAAATTTTTACTCCGTGGCAGTGAAGAATTACTGAACGGAAATCCGGACAATAAAAAGAAAAACCCCATGTATCAGAGGATCTGGACCATGGTGTATTCGTTTCTGATGTTTATATTGGTGCGCAATGCAGTGCAGTATGCGCTGCTGGCACTGTTATATCAGCTGGCACAGTCCGGAGCCTCCGGTGGACTGGTGGATCTTTTAATCCTACGGGATGAGACCGGCGCCTATAACGGCTACTCCGGAGATGTCTCCAGTATCATTGCGGCTCTTGGATTCATCGGCGGTGCCATTGCCGTATGGTCCACAGCGAAGATGCTCATTGATAAAAATAAAGAGGACATGCACTTAAGCCACTTGAAAAAAGAGGGAAAGAGCAAATATGTCTTACTGACTGTGGCTACCATCGGTGCCGTCATCGGATGCAATCTCCTGTTTGAACTCCTGGGAGTGACCAATAAGTCTGAAGCTTATACCGAAGTGGCAGCCCAGCAATATTCCGCACACTTTATCGTAGGAATCCTCGTATTCGGCTTCATCTCCCCCATAGCAGAGGAACTCCTGTTCCGCGGAGTTATCTACGGATACCTTCGCAGATTCATGGATATCAAACTCGCCATAGCCCTGTCCGCCCTGATCTTCGGTGTCTACCACATGAACTACGTCCAGGGCGTATACGGCTTCCTCATCGGCTGCCTGATGGCATATGCTTACGAATACTTTGGAGAGTTCAAAATGGCAGTCTTTGTCCATGTGGCATCCAACGTCCTCGCCTACTGCCTGTCCTATACCGCCATCGCCGTCACCGGCTTCGTCAGCTGGCCTGTATGCGTGATTTTCCTGGCAGTGGCAGTTGTATCCCTCGGGATGCTTCACAAACAGAAAAATATATTTTAGGCAATAAAAAAGTACATTTGTCATCATCCAAATACTTGATAAGATATACAAAGATGGACAACGTAACACAGCAGCCGAAAACAGGGTAAGGATAAGCAGGCCGTAAGCAGACGTCGGCACTTAGTGACCGTACTTTGGTCACTTACGTGCCGCTACGCTCTGCGACATGAGTGCATCGTGCTAAAGCACGCGCGTGCCGCGTTCCTTGCCCTGTTCTCGACTGCGGAGATATTATATCTTAAAAGGAGCAACATATGAAATTCAGCATCATCGTAGTCTGCTTAAACCCAGGTCCTAAACTGAATCAGACTCTGGACAGCATCCTGTCCCAGACCTACCCGAGCTTTGAGATCATTGTCAAGGACGGCGGCAGCCGCGACGGCTCCATAGAAACCATGCGCGAGGACAGACGCATCCACCTATACCAGGAATCCGACCACAGCATCTACGAAGCCATGAACCAGGCAGTCTCCCATGTGACCGGCGACTACATTCTCTTCCTAAACTGCGGTGACTTCTTCTATGACAACGAAGTTCTGACCCACACCGCACAGTTCATGGAACAGCACCCGGCGAAACTTCAGGGCATCTACTACGGCGATACCTACAGCGCGAAGACAGGGACGAAGATATCTTCCCCACCACGCATCACCGGTTTCGTCTGCTACCGCAACATTCCCTGCCATCAGTCCTGCTTTTATGCTGCAGACCTGTGCAGACAGAAGCCCTATGAACCCAAATATAAGATCCGTGCAGATTACGAACATTTCCTCTGGTGCTATTATCGTGCCAAAGCACCCATGCAGTATCTGGGACTTACCGTGTCCTCCTACGAGGGCGGCGGCTACTCTGAGACCAAGGAGAACCTGAAGCGTAGCGCTGCAGAACATAAGGAGATCACAGCAAAATACATGAATCCCGGCGAACTGTTCCGCTATCGGGCAGTAATGGCACTGACACTGGCACCTCTTCGCACTGCACTGGCAGAGAGTAAACACTTTTCTGCAATGTATCAGAAACTGATGAGCAAGGCGTATGGCCGGAAACAGGAAAAATAGGGGAGAACCCCCAAAAAGTTGTGCTGGAAATACACTTTTAAAGAGAAAATTAATACAATTTCCAGATAATAGGCATGCAAATAATATAATTTACAAATTATCTGACAATTCATAGAAAAATCTATATTTACAAATGAGAAAAATAGGTGTATAGTACAGAAAAGGTCGCAATGAGGCGCTCGAAAGAGTCTCATTGCGACCTTTTTTGTTACTATTACGGTCTTGCGAATGAGGTCCTGAATAGTAACAGACAGATTAAGAAGCGAGAAATAAAAAACCCGGAAAGGAGAACTATATGTTTGATGTAAAACAGGAGCTGCCCAAGGCACCGTTATATCGGGAAGAATTTGAGCATGATAACTGCGGTATCGGAGCCTGTGTCAATATTCACGGAGAGAAAAGCCGCGCTACTGTTGAGAATGCGCTGAAGATCGTAGAGAATCTGGAGCACAGAGCCGGTAAGGATGCGGAAGGTAAGACCGGTGACGGTGTCGGTATTCTGACCCAGATCCCTCACAAATTTTTTACAAGAGTCACAAAGGCTCTGGGAATGGATATCGGCGGAGAGAGAGAATACGGTGTCGGCATGTTCTTCTTCCCTCAGGAAGAGCTGCGCCGCAACCAGGCGAAGAAGATGTTCGAGATCATTGTGGAAAAGGAAGGAATGGAATTCCTCGGCTGGCGTGAAGTGCCCACTTTCCCCAATGTGCTGGGACATAAGGCAGTAGAGTGCATGCCCTACATCATGCAGGGTTTCGTGAAAAAGCCCGCCGATGTGGAAAAGGGTCTGCCCTTCGACCGCAGACTTTATATCGCAAGACGTGTATTTGAGCAGTCTTCCGATGATACCTATGTAGTCTCTCTTTCCAGCAGAACGATTGTATATAAAGGAATGTTCCTGGTAGGACAGCTGCGTACATTCTTCGCCGATTTACAGAGCGAGGATTACGAATCTGCCATTGCCATGGTACATTCCCGTTTCTCCACGAACACCAACCCCAGCTGGGAGCGTGCGCATCCTAACCGCCTGATGGTACACAACGGCGAGATCAACACCATCCGCGGCAATGCCGATAAGATGCTGGCCCGCGAAGAGAACATGGAATCCGAGCATCTGAAAGGACAGCTGCACAAAGTACTGCCTGCCATCAGCAAGACCGGTTCCGATTCCGCGATGTTGGACAACACATTGGAGTTCCTGGTAATGAGCGGCATGGAGCTGCCTCTGGCAGTCATGATCGCCATCCCCGAACCCTGGGCGAATAACAAGGCAATGTCCCAGACCAAGAGGGATTTCTACCAGTATTACGCTACCATGATGGAGCCCTGGGACGGTCCCGCATCCATCCTGTTCTCCGACGGAGATATCATGGGTGCTGTGTTGGACAGAAACGGTCTGCGTCCTTCCCGTTACATGATCACGGATGACGATACCCTGATCCTGTCCTCTGAGGTAGGTGTGCTTCCCATTGATCCCACGAAGATCAAAGTAAAAGAAAGACTTCGCCCCGGTAAGATGCTTTTGGTCGATACCGTACAGGGAAAAGTCATCGACGATGAGGAAATCAAAGAAAAATATGCTTCCAGACAGCCTTATGGAGAATGGCTGGACAACAATCTGACCGAACTGAAGAGCATCCATATCCCGAACTATCGTGTACCGGAATACACCTACGAAGAGCGCCAGCGGATGCAGAAGGCTTTTGGCTACACCTATGATGAAATGAAGCAGAGCATTCTGCCGATGGCAAAGAACGGCAGCGAAGCCATCGCAGCCATGGGTGTGGATACCCCACTGCCCGTGCTGAGCAAGACGAATCACCCGCTGTTCCATTATTTCAAGCAGCTGTTTGCACAGGTGACGAACCCGCCTATTGATGCTATCCGAGAGGAGATCGTAACCTCCACCACCGTATACATCGGTACCGAAGGCAACATCCTGGAGGAGACTCCGAAGAACTGTAACGTTCTGAAGGTCAACAACCCGATCCTGACCAACACTGATCTCTTGAAGATCAAGAACATGAAAGTAGACGGCTTCAAGGTAGAAGTCGTACCTATCGTATATTACAAGAACACCAGTTTAGAGCGTGCCATTGACCGACTGTTCGTGGAAGTGGACAGAGCTTACAGAGAAGGCGTGAACATTCTGATCCTGTCCGACAGAGGCGTGGATGAGAACCATGTGCCCATTCCTTCCCTGCTTGCTGTATCTGCCCTGAACCAGTATCTGGTACGAACCAAGAAGAGAACCAGAGTCGCATTGATCCTGGAGTCTGGCGAACCCAGAGAAGTACACCATTTTGCTACGTTGCTCGGTTACGGTGCCTGCGCCATCAACCCATATCTGGCACAGGATACCATCAAGGAGCTGATCGAGAGCAATATGCTGGATAAGGATTACTATGCAGCAGTGGATGATTACAACAATGCTGTCCTCCACGGCATCGTCAAGATCGCATCCAAGATGGGTATCAGCACCATCCAGTCCTATCAGGGTTCCCAGATCTTCGAGGCTATCGGTATCGCGCCGGAAGTTATCAGTAAGTATTTCTCCAACACCGTATGTCGTGTGGGAGGTATTACCTTAAAAGATATTGAGCAGCAGGTAGACGACCTGCACTCTCAGGCATTTGATCCGCTGGGACTGAAAAACGATCTGACCTTAAACAGCCCCGGACATCACAAGATGCGTAGCGGCGGTGACGAGCATCTGTATAATCCCGCTACCATCCATATGTTACAGGAATCCACCAGACGCGGTGATTACCAGATGTTCAAGCAGTACACCGCCATGGTCAATGACGAAGATTCCATCAAGAACCTCAGAGGACTGATGGACTTTAACTATCCGAAAAAGGGCGTGCCCATCGAGGAAGTAGAGCCGGTAGAATCCATCGTGACCAGATTCAAGACCGGTGCCATGTCCTATGGCTCCATTTCCAAGGAAGCCCATGAGACCATGGCCATCGCCATGAACCATCTGCACGGCAAGAGCAATTCCGGTGAGGGCGGTGAGGATCTGGACCGTCTGACCGTAGGCCCGGACGGCTTAAACCGTTGTTCCGCCATCAAGCAGGTAGCCAGCGGACGTTTTGGCGTCACCAGCCGCTATCTGGTGAGTGCACAGGAGATCCAGATCAAGATGGCACAGGGAGCAAAACCCGGCGAGGGCGGACATCTGCCCGGAGGAAAGGTATATCCCTGGATCGCCAAGACCAGACACTCCACACCCGGTGTGTCCCTGATCTCTCCGCCCCCTCATCACGACATTTATTCCATTGAGGATCTGGCGCAGCTGATCTACGATCTGAAAAATGCCAACACCCAGGCAAGAATCTCCGTAAAGCTGGTTTCGGAAGCCGGTGTGGGAACCGTAGCAGCCGGTGTGGCCAAGGCGGGAGCTCAGGTCATCCTGGTATCCGGTTATGACGGCGGTACCGGTGCGGCACCGAGAAACTCCATCCACAATGCCGGACTTCCCTGGGAACTGGGACTGGCAGAGACCCATCAGACCCTGATCATGAATGGACTGCGTAATAAAGTCCGCATTGAGACCGACGGTAAGCTTATGAGCGGCAGAGACGTAGCCATCGCAGCGATTTTAGGTGCCGAGGAGTTCGGTTTCGCTACTGCTCCATTGGTAACGATGGGTTGTGTCATGATGAGAGTATGTAATCTGGATACCTGTCCGGTAGGTGTGGCTACCCAGAACCCGGAGCTGCGGAAAAACTTCCGCGGTAAGCCGGAATATGTGGAAAACTTTATGAAATTTATCGCACAGGAGCTGCGGGAATACATGGCAGCCCTGGGTGTGCGTACCGTAGATGAACTGGTGGGCAGAACCGATCTGCTGAAGAGAAAAGAGCATCTGACCGAGCGCCAGGAAGAAGTGGATCTTACCCAGATCTTAAGCAACCCTTACGAGGGCAGCAAGCAGAAGGTAACCTTCGATCCCAGGCAGGTATATGACTTCCAGTTAGAGAAGACACTGGATGAGAAGGTGCTGTTAAAGCAGCTGGGCAAAGCCATCGATGCGGGACAGAAGCGCAGTATCGAAGTGGATGTCAGCAACACAGACCGTGCCTTCGGTACGATCCTCGGAAGTGAGATCACCAGAAAACTGGGCGATGACGTGGAAGAAGATACCTATCATGTACTGTGTAAAGGTGCCGGCGGACAGTCCTTCGGAGCCTTTATCCCCAAGGGCCTGACCCTGGAGCTGGTGGGCGACAGCAATGACTACTTCGGCAAGGGCTTATCCGGCGGTAAGCTGGTGGTATATCCCCCACAGGGCAGCAAGTTCAAGGCGGAAGAAAATATCATCATCGGTAATGTGGCACTGTACGGTGCAACCTCCGGTAAAGCATTCATCAACGGTGTGGCAGGCGAACGTTTCTGCGTACGTAACTCCGGTGCCATTGCGGTAGTCGAAGGTGTGGGTGATCACGGTTGTGAATACATGACCGGCGGACGTGTGGTAGTCTTGGGTCCCACCGGTAAAAACTTTGCAGCCGGTATGAGCGGAGGCATCGCGTATGTACTGGATGAAGGCAACGATCTGTATAAGCGTCTGAATAAGGAAATGGTATCTTCCAGCGAGATCACATCCAAATATGATGTGTTGGAGCTGAAATCCATGATCCAGGAGCATGTGGCACTGACCAACTCTGCAAAGGGTAAGGAAGTGCTGGATAACTTTGGAGAGTATCTGCCTAAGTTCAAGAAGATCATCCCTCATGACTATGAGAGAGTCCTGAAGACCATCGTACAGATGGAGGAAAAGGGACTGAGCGCAGAGCAGGCACAGATCGAGGCATTCTATGCCAACACCAGAAAGTAAATGGGAGGTAAGTCATGGGAAAACCAACGGGATTTATGGAATATAAAAGGGAAGTCAGCGTGGCTGAAGATCCTAAGAAGAGAATACAGCATTTTAATGAATTCCATGAGCATCTGCCGAAGGAAAAGCAGCGTTTACAGGGTGCCAGATGTATGGAATGCGGTGTGCCGTTCTGTCAGTCGGGCATGATGATCTGCGGTATGGCCAGCGGATGCCCCCTGCACAATCTGGTGCCGGAGTGGAACGATCTGGTATATACCGGCAACTGGCAGCAGGCTTACAACCGTCTGAAGAAGACCAACAATTTCCCCGAGTTCACTTCCAGAGTGTGTCCTGCCCTGTGTGAGGCAGCATGTACCTGCGGACTGAACGGGGATCCGGTCTCCACCAAGGAGAACGAATATGCCATCATTGAAAACGCCTACAGCGAGGGCTATGCGGCAGCCAAGCCCCCTGTGGTACGCACCGGTAAAAAGGTAGCAGTCATCGGCAGCGGTCCTTCCGGACTGGCAGCAGCGGATCTGCTGAACCAGAGAGGACATCAGGTAACAGTATTCGAGCGTTCCGATCGTGTGGGAGGACTGTTGATGTACGGCATCCCCAACATGAAACTGGAAAAACAGATCATTGACCGCAAGATCAATATTATGAAGGAAGAGGGTGTCACCTTTGTCACAGGAACCGACATCGGCAAGGACATCAAAGCATCCAAGCTTTTGCATGATTTTGACCGCGTCGTACTGGCATGCGGTGCCTCTAATCCCAGAGACATCAATGCTCCTGGCAGAGATGCCGAGGGAATCTATTTTGCGGTGGATTTTCTGAAAGCCAATACCAGGAGCCTTCTGGATTCGAATTTTGAAGATAAAAAATATGTGGAGACCAAAGGGAAAAATGTGGTTATCATCGGCGGCGGTGATACCGGTAATGACTGCGTTGGAACCTCCATCCGTCACGGAGCAAAATCTGTGACCCAGATCGAGATGATGCCCAAGGCTCCGGACAAAAGAGCAGAGAATAATCCCTGGCCCGAATGGCCGAAGGTCTGCAAGACCGATTACGGTCAGGAAGAAGCCATTGCGGTCTACGGACATGACCCGAGGATATATGAGTCTACAGTCAAGGAATTTATCAAGGATAAGAACGGCAAACTTAAAGCTGTGAAGATCGTGAAGCTGTCCTGGGAAAAGGATCCGGCTACCGGACGCATGAAGATGCAGGAGATCGCGGGAAGCGAGCAGATCCTGGATGCAGAGATCGTGCTGATCGCCGCAGGATTTTTAGGAACCCAGAAATACATTGCTGATGCTTTCGGCGTGGAATTAAATGAACGCACCAATGTAAAAACAGCTCCCGGAAAATACCAGACCAGTGTGGAAAATGTATTCGTCACCGGCGATATGCACAGAGGACAGTCACTCGTCGTATGGGCCATCCGCGAAGGCAGAGAAGCTGCACATGCTGTGGATGAGAGCCTGATGGGATACTCCAACCTCGTGATTCAATAAATAAAGAATGCCCCCGGCTCATCACCGGGGGCTTATTGTTTTATCTCTTATGCCAGAGGGAACTTGAAGTATCTCTTTGCGTTATTGTAAGAAATATCGGTTACGATCTCGGACAGAGTATCGTAATCTGCAGGGAACTCGCCGCTTTCTACCCAGTTACCGATCAGGTTGCACAGGATACGGCGGAAATACTCATGTCTGGTGTAGGACAGGAAGCTTCTGGAGTCGGTCAGCATTCCTACAAATCCGGACAGATTACCCAGGTTAGCCAGGGAGATCATCTGATCCTGCATGCCGGTCTTGTGATCATTGAACCACCATGCAGAACCCTGCTGGATCTTGGCAACAGCGGTGGAATCCTGGAAACATCCGAGGATGGTACCGATTGCCTGATTGTCGTTAGGATTCAGGCTGTAGATGACAGTTCTGGGAAGCTCATCACTTACGATCAGAGCGTTCAGGAAGTCAGCCATCTGAGCGGAAGGAGCGTAGTTGTTGATGCAGTCGTAACCGGTATCGGGACCCAGCTTCTCGAACATCAGGGTGTTGTTGTCACGCTTACAACCGTAGTGCAGCTGCATAGCCCAGTCGAGCTTATGATATTCGCGGCCTACGAACAGCATGAAGGCGGTCTTGAATTTCAGTTCCTCTTCCTTGGTCAGAACCATCTTGTTCAGTCTCTTTAAGAAAATCTCTTCCAGCTCATCATCGGAAGCGGGATAGTACATTACATACTCTAAAGCATGGTCAGATACGTTACATCCCATGGATGCGAAAAATGCCATACGGTTCTTCAGAGCTTCCTTTAAGCTTGCAAAAGAGTTGATCTCGGTCATGCCGGCAGCAGCAGCCAGCTTCTCCAGATAATCCAGATAATCGGGCTTCTCGATATTCATAGCCTTGTCGGGTCTCCATGCGGGCAGAACCTTTACATCGAAAGTATCATCTGCAGCCAGCTTCTTGTGCCACTCCAGAGAATCGATAGGATCATCGGTGGTGCAGATCAGGGTAACGTTACTCTGCTTGATCAGGTTACGAACGCTCATGGAAGGCTGATGGAGCTTTTCATTGCACAGGTTCCATACTTCGTCAGCGCTGTTTTTGTTCAGAACGCCATTGTAACCGAAATATCTCTGCAGCTCCAGATGGCTCCAGTGGAATAAGGGGTTGCCGATAGCCTTGCCCAGGCACTCTGCCCATTTGCAGAACTTCTCGTAATCGGATGCATCACCGGTGATGTACTTCTCGTCAACACCGCAGGAACGCATGAAACGCCACTTGTAGTGGTCACCGCCCAGCCATACCTGGGTGATATTGTCGAACTGACGATCCTCAGCGATCTCCCTGGGATTAATATGACAATGGTAATCCAGAATCGGTGTTTTTTCTGCGTAGTCGTGGAACAGCTTCCTGGCTGTCTCAGTCTCTAACAGAAAGTCCTTGTCCATAAATGCTTTCATTTTAAAATCCTCCATAAATATACTAAAGGGTATTTTCAGCTCCCCTATTGCTGTCATTGCTGTAAAGAAAAAAATTATTTTGTGGTGCCGCGTTTTACCAGTTCTCCGGAGAACACAGTCTTTTTCGGCATCTCGTTTCCTTCCAGGACACCCATCAGAGTTGTGATCAGATGCTGGCAGAGCGTCTCTAATTTATTGTCGATGCTGGTCAGTTCCGGATCACAGCAGCTTACCAGCATGGAATTATTATAACCGATAATGGACAGATCTTCCGGAATGCGAAGTCCCATTTCCCGGCCGTATTTCAGAGCACCCAGAGCCAGGGAATCGTCAGCGGCGATAACACCGTGGAAAGAGATTCCTTTTGCATGGAGCTTTTTCAACTGATCGGCCATGGCGGGAATATCCTCGTGGGATCCCTGATAGAGCTGCAGGAAGCTTCCGTTGGTGAGAAGTCCTTTTTCTTCCATGGCGGCACGGTAGCCTGCCAGCTTTTTCTTACCACTGTAGGAAGTAGAATTATAGAAATACAGAATATCTTCCACACCGGAGCGGATCATCTCCATGGTAGCGTCATACATGGAAGTAAAATCATCCGAGACAACACTGTATACATTTGGAGCATCCATCGCTGCATTTAACAGCATTACAGGAACCTGCGCGGAGGCATCTGTAATGTATTTGTTGTCTTCTTCCTTTTCATAAATAAAGTTGGAACCTACCAATATAATGCCGTCCACCTTTTTGGTGATCAGAAGGTTCATGGAGCTGGCTTTGGTAGCCAGATCATAACCGGTACAGCACAGGATACTGTCATAGCCGTTGGCACGAAGCTTCTGTTCGATATAATAGATCGCCTTGGCTAAATACAGATCGGAACTGTCGGCACACATAATACCGATGGTCTTCATCGTGTTGAGCCCTAACCCTCTGGCAAATGCGTTGGGAGTGTACTCATACTGGTTGATTACGTCCAGAACTTTTTTCTTGGTTTTCTCGCTTACATTATTGCTTCCATTTAATACGCGGGAAACAGTAGCAATAGAGACACCGGCCTTCTCAGAAATATCGTAAATTGTCATCTGCGGATTCCTCTCCGCTTCTATGTAACAGAATTTGTAAGAAAACTGTAAGTAGTTACATAAAAAGCTATATCTGAATTATAACGAAAGACTTCTCTTTTTTCAAGATGCTTTTTCAATTTTTCATATGCCAAAAAATTATCAAAGTGAAATATTGCTGATAAAATCAATGGTTTGAGAAAAAAATAAGTTTCTGTTTTTGGTGATTGACGAAATAGCTTTTTTGAAGTAGAATAATTTATGAAAGTACTTACATAAACTCCGTACAATTCAGAAACAAAAACACCAACGAGCGTTGAAAACTTAATTGCTCAAAGGCGATTGGGAAGGTAAGTGCAGGTAACAGAGTGCCGTAAGACGGTGCAGATAGGATACGCTAAGCGTAGAATGGAGGACAAAATGGATATCTTAAACAAGGCAAAGACCGGTAAAAAGGAGAGACCTATCAAGGTCGTACAGTTCGGTGAGGGTAATTTCTTACGTGGATTCGTAGATTACATGATCGATATCGCTAACGAGCAGGGTAAGTTCGACGGAGACATCGTTCTGATCAAACCCATCGAGTTCGGCAATCTGGATATGTTCCACAAGCAGGACTGCCAGTACACTGTATCTCTTCGCGGTAATGTGAACGGTGAAGCCAAGATCATCAATAGAATCGTAACCAGCGTTGCAGACGCAGTAGACACTTATAATGAATATGACAAGTACATGGGACTTGCCGAGATCGATACCTTACGTTTCGTAGTATCCAACACCACTGAGGCAGGTATCGTATATGATGATACCGATAAGTTTGAATTAGAGCCTCCCAAGACTTTCCCCGGCAAGCTGACCAAGTTCTTATATCACAGATTTGAGACTTTCAAGGGTGACATGAGCAAAGGCCTGGTAATGCTTCCCGTAGAGCTGATCGATGACAACGGTATTATGTTAAAGAAGTGTGTAATGCAGCTGATCGAGCTGTGGGGATTGGGCGATGAATTCAAAAAGTGGGTAGATGAGGCATGCGTATTCACCTCTACTCTGGTTGACCGTATCATTACCGGTTATCCCCGTGCCACGGAACAGGAAGAGTGGGAGAAGCTGGGCTATGAAGATCACATCATGGTAACCGGTGAGCCGTTCGCTCTGTGGGTTATCGAGTCTGCTAAGGATATCAGCAAGGAGTTCCCTCTTCCCGATGCAGGACTTCCTGTTATCTTCACTGACAACCAGAAACCTTACAAACAGAGAAAGGTTCGTATCTTAAACGGCGCACATACTTCCTTTGTACTGGCTTCCTATCTGTGCGGCAATGATATCGTAAGACAGTCCATGCAGGATGACGATATCCGTAACTTCATGCTGAAGACCATTTATGACGAAGTGATCCCTACCCTGTCTCTGCCGGAGGAGGAGCTGAAGCAGTTCGCAGGTGAGGTTGTAAACCGTTTCAATAACCCTTACGTAGACCATGCATTGCTTGCAATCTCCTTAAATTCCGTATCCAAGTGGAGAGCAAGATGTATGCCCAGCCTGTTAGGCTATGTTGAGAAGACCGGTAAGCTTCCCGCTCATCTGACCTTCTCCATCGCAGCACTGATGGCTTTCTATACCGGTACCGAGATCCGCGATAAGGCTCTGATCGGTCACAGAGACGGTCAGGAATACAACATCATGGATGACAAGGCAGTTCTGGAGTTCTTCGCAGCGAACTGTGAGAAGGATACGCAGACGTTCGTAACTTCCTTCCTGGGGAATGAAGACTTCTTCGGTCAGGATCTGAACAAGGTTCCCGGACTTACCGATGCAGTCGTAGCATACCTGGATGATATTAAGGCAAATGGCATGAGGGCAGCATTATGCAAGATTTCTTAAAGATTAATGACAATGATAATGTAGTCGTAGCATTAAATACGATTCCTGCCGGTGAGAAGATCACAGTCTCTGTCGGTGACGGTTCTAAGACCGTTACCGCCAGAGAGGAGATCCCCGCAGGACATAAGATGGCAATCTGTGACATTCCCGAGGGCGGTGAGGTCATCAAATATGGTTACCGTATCGGTAATGCCAAGGAGAACATCGCAGAGGGCAGCTGGATCCATACTCATAATGTTAAGACCGCTTTGGGAGATCTGTTGGAGTACACCTACAATCCCACTCCCGTAGAGGAGAAGAAGACGGAAGATGTGACCTTCATGGGCTTCAACCGTCCCGACGGTAAAGTAGGCGTTCGTAACGAGATCTGGGTCATCCCCACCGTTGGCTGTGTCAACAACGTGGCAACAGCCATCGCAAAGCAGGCCAATGCATTCGTTAAAGGCAGTGTGGAAGAGGTTATCGCATTCCCTCATCCTTACGGTTGTTCTCAGATGGGCGACGATCAGGAGCATACCCGTAAGATTCTGGCAGACCTGATCAATCATCCCAATGCAGGCGGTGTTCTGGTATTGGGACTGGGCTGTGAGAACAGCAACATTGATGTGTTGAAGCCTTATATCGGTGATTATGATGAGAACCGTGTAAAATTCCTGGTATGCCAGGAGCACGAGGATGAGATCGCAGACTCCGTAGAGATCATCAAGGGTCTGATCGATTACGCATCCAAATTCGAGAGAGAGCCCATCAGCGTCAGCAAGCTGGTCATCGGCATGAAGTGCGGCGGCAGCGACGGACTGTCCGGCATTACTGCGAACCCCTTAGTAGGACGTTTCTCCGATCTGCTGATCTCCAAGGGTGGCACCACCATCCTGACCGAGGTTCCCGAGATGTTCGGAGCAGAGACCATTCTGATGAACCGTTGTGCCAACGAGGAACTGTTCCACCAGACCGTAGATCTGATCAACGACTTCAAGAACTACTTCAAGAGCCACAATCAGACCATCTACGAGAATCCTTCCCCGGGTAACAAAAAGGGTGGCATCTCCACTCTGGAGGATAAGTCTTTAGGCTGTACGCAGAAGTCCGGTAGTGCTCTGGTCAAGGGCGTACTGCAGTATGGCGATACCGTGAAGACTCCGGGACTGAACCTTCTGTCCGCACCGGGCAATGATCTGGTAGCAGCTACCGCACTGGCAGCCGCAGGAGCACATATCGTACTGTTTACCACAGGACGCGGAACTCCTTTCGCATCTCCGGTTCCTACCATGAAGATCGCTACCAACTCCCGCCTGGCAGGCAAAAAGTCCAATTGGATCGATTTCAATGCCGGCGTACTGGTAGAGGATAAGACCATGGAAGAGGAGACTAAGGCTTTGTTTGATCTGGTAGTGGAGACCGCTTCCGGCAGGCAGGTATGCAGCGAGGCAGCAGGCTTCCATGATATGGCTATTTTCAAGCAGGGTGTAACTCTGTAAAAGATCATACACAAAACGGCGTTCTTTTGTTACAATAAACGTGCAGGAGAACGCCTTTGTTATATAGGAGGAACTATGACAATTCAGGAAATCAAGGCACTTCCCCGTACGGAGGAAGGCATCTTTGACTTAAAAAAGGTGCAGGCAGCTGTGGGATGCAGGAACATCTATCAGGCTGCGGATCTGGTATATCCAACATATGCGGCATATGAGACCACCGAGAATAAAAAGGAAGGATATCCGGATATCATGGCGCAGATGCGTGTGCTGAAAAAGCATGCGGAGAGAGAATTCACCGCGGAAAACGGCGCGGATTACACTGCAGCACTGCTTCATACCGTAGAGCAGATCAGCCCGGAGATCTATGAGAATTACAGAGAGCTTTTAGATAATTTCCGTGGTGCCGTGAAGCGTATGCTGGAGCAGTATTATGATGCAAAAACGAAAACCTTCGCTATGGATGAAACTTCGGAAAAAGTATTCTGCGGTGCCGTACAGAAGGCATGCGGGGAATATTTACTTTTAGCGGAAAAATATCAGGAGTGCATGAGGTAGAAACGAGAGGAAACAGCGCATGGAAATCAGACATATTATGCATACTGCCCGTAGTGTGACTATAGAGATCGCAGACGGCGGCAGGTATTTTACAAAACAGCCCATAGAATTACGATTAAACGGTGAGCCCACCCTCACTACAGAGAAGACCATCACTTCCTTGTTTGATTTAAAGCCGGATCAGAAATATGTGGTGGAAGCTTACGTGAATGGTGAAAAGCAGGGTGAAGTATCTTTCAAGACAGATTATGAGTATGTGACCCTGGATGTGACCAGATTCGGTGCCAAAGGTGACGGTGAGCACGACGATACCCACTTTATCCAGGCTGCCATCATGGCATGCCCGGTGAACAGCAGAGTGTATTTCCCCGCAGGAACCTACCGTATTACCAGCCTGTTCTTAAAAAGCCACATCCGTATCGAACTGGCAGAGGGTGCGGAGCTTAAGGCATTTACCGACAGAGAGAAATTCCCCACATTCCCCGGCATGCTACAAAGCTATGATGAGACCGACGAGTACAATCTCGGCACCTGGGAGGGGAATCCCTTACCTATGTTCTCCGGCATCATCTGCGGTATCGGTGCAGAAGACGTGGTGATCTACGGACAGGGTAAGATCAACGGCAACGCTTCTAAGGAAAACTGGTGGAAGGATCCCAAGGTCATGAACATTGCGTTCCGCCCCAGACTGTTTTTCATCAGCGGATGTAAAAATGTGACTTTACAGGGAGTGACCTTCTGCAATTCACCTTCCTGGACATTGCATCCCTATTTCAGCAACGATCTGAAATTCATCGGTGTGACCGTGCAGAATCCCAGCGATTCTCCCAACACCGACGGACTGGATCCCGAGTCCTGCAAAAATGTGGAGATCCTGGGCGTGCGTTTCTCCCTGGGAGATGACTGTATCGCAGTCAAGAGCGGCAAAATCTACATGGGCAAAAAGCACAAGACTCCTTCCGAGAACATCCACATCCGCCAGTGCCTGATGGAGAACGGTCACGGTGCTGTAACTCTGGGCAGCGAGATGGCAGGCGGCGTGGTGAATCTGACGGTGGAGGACTGCATTTTCCGTCATACGGACAGAGGCCTGCGTATCAAGACCCGCCGCGGCAGAGGAAAAGATGCGATTCTAAGCAACATTATTTTCCGGAATCTGACCCTGGATCATGTGATGACACCGCTCGTGGTCAACTGCTTCTATTTCTGCGATCCCGACGGCAAGACCACCTATGTCCAGTCCAGAGATGTCTACCCTGTGGATGACAGAACACCGCAGGTGAAAAAGATGGTATTTGAAAATATGGATTGCACCAACTGCCATGTGGCAGCAGCTTATTTTGACGGACTTCCGGAGCAGAAGATCGAGGAGATCTACATGAAGGACATCTCCATCAGCTATGCCGAGGATGCAAAATGTGATGTACCTGCCATGTCGGATGGTGTAGAAAAAAGCAGTAAAAGAGGACTTTTTGCAAGAAATGTTGCAAAATTGACCCTGGATAACGTGAGAATCAAAGGACAGGTTGGAGAGGCTTACGAGCTGGAAGGCGTGGATGAGCTGATCCGGCGTTGATGATAAGCAGGATCAGGAAGATCAGACCTGAACCTGGAATGGAGGAAATTATGCAGTTAGGAATCCGTTTACATGATACGAAAAAGCTTCCTTTTGAGGAACGTATTGCCAATGTCCATGAGCTTGGCTTTGCCTGCGGACATCTGGCACCCGGTAAGGTGATCACTGAGTTTCCAACTACCGATGAGGCACTGACCCCGGGACTTGCCATGTATATGAAAAATGTTTTTGCAAAGAATAACGTCGATATCGCCGTGCTCGGCTGCTATCTCAACCTTGCAAATCCCAATCCAGAACAGCTGGCGAAGATCACACATCGCTATATGGCGCACATCCGCTTTGCCTCCTGGCTCGGCTGCGGTGTCGTCGGAACCGAGACCGGTGCCCCGAATGAGACTTATACCGCGGTACCTGAATGTCACGGCGAGGAAGCATTACAGACCTTTATCACAAACCTCCGTCCCGTTGTAAAATACGCCGAGGAGATGGGAGTTGTCATGGCAATCGAGCCCGTATGGAAGCACATTGTCTACAACCCGGCAAGAGCCAGAAGAGTACTCGATGAGATCGCATCCCCCAACCTCCAGATCATCCTCGATCCTGTCAATCTTCTCGACTACTGCAACTACAAAGACCAGGTGGCAATCGTCGATGAGGCAATCGATGTCTTAGGACCCGATGTGGCAATGGTACACCTGAAAGACTTTATTCCCGAGGACGGAAAGCTCAAATCCGTAGGCTGCGGTCTCGGACAGATGGACTACACCTCCATCCTTAAGTTCATGAAAGAGCGCAAACCCTACATCCATGCTACCCTCGAAGATACCACGCCTGAGAACAACCTCCAGGTGAAAAATTTTATTCAGGGACTCTATGACAATCTCTAAAGATGTGATATACTCTTACGAGAGTATTCCCAGTATACTAGTAGGAACAATAAAAATAAGCTAAAGCATGGGAACCTTTAAGTTCCCATGTTTTTTTATACTTGGAATTTTCACGATCCGGTTCCCTGACCGTGCGGTGTTTGCTGTGCTGGATGAAAGGGGGACAGCACAGCTGCGTGCAATATAGTTAAATATAGTTATAAGAAAAGGAATCTACATCTATGTTAAACGAATTTTCCAGAACCGAATTACTCCTCGGCAAAGATGCCATGCAGCGTCTTTACCACGCCCGTGTCGCCGTCTTCGGGATCGGCGGAGTCGGCGGCTATGTCGTCGAAGCCCTTGCCCGCAGCGGAGTCGGCGCCTTTGATCTCATTGACGATGACAAGGTCTGTCTGACGAATATCAACCGCCAGATCATCGCTACCCATCAGACGATCGGCAAATACAAAGTAGATGTCATGGAGGAGCGGATTCATCTGATCAATCCTGAGGCACAGGTGGTAGGACATAAATGCTTCTATCTCCCGGAGACTGCCGATCAGTTTGATTTTTCCCAGTACGATTACGTCGTGGATGCCGTGGACACTGTGACTGCAAAAATCGAGATCATCCTGCGCGCAAAGGAGGCCGGAGTCCCTGTCATCAGCTGTATGGGTGCCGGCAATAAGCTTGACCCCACACAGTTCCGTGTGGCGGACATCTATAAGACTACCATGTGCCCGCTGGCAAAGGTCATGCGCAGAGAGCTGAAAAAACGCGGTGTGAAAAAACTGAAGGTTGTCTACTCTACCGAAGCTTCCCTGAAGCCTCTCGAAACTATGGAAACCAGCTGCCGGACGGGCTGCGTCTGTCCTCCCGGCACCGTCCATAAATGCACCGACCGGAGAGCAATTCCGGGCAGTATTTCCTTTGTCCCTTCCGTGGCGGGGCTGATCATCGGTGGAGAGGTGATCAAAGACCTCATTCAGGAGGGAAAAGCACAAAAAGAATAGCTTTTTCAACCGGAGTGCGTTATAATCTTTTTATCTATTAAGCTGTCAGGGGCTGTTCCCGGCAGTCCATTTTAGAAAGAATATACAAAGGTCATAAGGGTACAAAGGAGGTTATTTTATCTATGGCAGAAGCGGTAAAAAAGGAACAGACAGAAGGGGAAACTGTCTCACTGGACAACATGAAAGATCTCAAGGGGAAAAAGGGAGCAAATCTGATCGTCAAGATCCTCGCGATGGTACTGATGCCGATGCTGGTCATCATATTTTTTGCGATGCTGGCATTGAAGGCAGTCGGCAACAACACCGCGGAAACGCTTGTGAAGGAAGAGCTGGCTGCTACGGAATATGCGATGCAGCTGAATCTGGACAGCGCTTCTGGGGAGGGCTTCCGTTATGAGAACGGCAGTCTCTGCAAGGGCGAGATCAATTTTACAGAGAATCAGAGCTTTTTCCAGAATTTCACGAGCAATACCAACGTAGATGTGGTACTGTTCTGGGACAAGGAAGCGGCAGCAGCAAGCTTTGACTATTCCGGCATCGTACTGAGTGATTCTGTGGCATCCAAAGTACTGGCAGGATCGGAATATTTTGACACTTCCCTGAAGCTGGGGGATACCAGATATTATGCATATCTGACACCGATTACCGGAACCGACGGCAAGACAGCGGGGGCTCTGGCAGTGGCGATCCCGGTGGAGCACGTGAAAGAACTGTATTCCGGCATTGTGAGATCCAATACGATCTTTATGTATGTGCTGGCACTGATCTTCTGTAGCAGTACGATTTTAGTCGTACGTCTGATTTCCAGAGCACTGCTTGGTGTGGTCAGCAATCTGGATCAGGTGGCTGAAGGCAGGCTGAATTTTGATATCTCCACGAAGCTGGTAAACAGAACCGATGAAGTCGGCAAAATTGCCAGAGCGGTGCATTCCGTTGTGGTAGGCTTCTCCCGGATCATTACCAATATCCACAGTTCCATGCAAGAGATGGATGAATTCACCGGAACTTTTTCGAGCAATTTTGACAGTATCGGACAGTCTATTTCCGCAGTCAATACCGCGGTCAACGAGATTGCGCAGGGCGCTACCACTCAGGCGGCAGACACCCAGAAGGTCAGCGAGAGCATGAACGATATGAGCAATGCGCTGAACCGCACAGCAGACAGTGTGAACGTACTGAGTAGCAGCGCAGCCAACATGAAGGAAAGCAATGCCACCGTGGACAGCACCCTGAAGGAACTGTTGAAGATCAGCTCTCATACACAGCAGTCGGTGGATCAGGTGCAGGAGCAGACCAATATCACCAACGAGTCCGCACAGGCGATTCAGGCAGCTACCGATATCATCGCAGGTATTGCGAACCAGACCAACCTGCTGTCATTAAATGCCAGCATTGAGGCAGCGAGAGCCGGTGAGATGGGCAGAGGCTTCGCAGTCGTAGCGGAAGAGATCCGTGGTCTGGCAGACCAGTCCAAGGAATCCGCAGACAAGATCCGCGGCATCGTGGAGAACCTGATCAGCAATTCCAACCAGAGCGTAGAGATTATGAATGGCGTAGTCGGCGAGATCCACCAGCAGAATGAGAAGCTGGGCAATACACTGGAGGTATTCGACACCCTGAATCAGGAGGTTCAGAATGTCGTCGGTGAGATTAACGTGATCTCCGAAGAGCTGGATCATATCGAAGCATACCGGACAGATGTAGCGGACAAGATCGACAGTCTGACCGAGATCTCCCAGAATAATGCAGCCAGCACCGAGGAGACGGCGGCGACGATGGATCAGCTGTCAGAGATCGTGGAGGATTGCCGGAAGGCCACCGTACAGCTGAATGTGATCGCAGACGAGCTCAATGCGAATGCAAAGAAGTTCCAGATCTAGGAAGCCGGGGACATTACGGGATACACGAAGAATATGGGGGCACTGCTGCAGATATTTGCGGCAGTGCCTTTTCTGGAAAGGAGAGACCTGTGGAAGATACAGCCATACTGGATCTCTACTGGGCGCGGGACGAGCGCGCTATTACAGAGACACAGAAATCCTATGGAAAATACTGTTACAGCATCGCTTACCATATTTTACATGACAGGGAAGACACGGAGGAGTGCTTAAACGATACGTGGATGCGGGCGTGGAATGCCATTCCACCGAAAAAACCGAACCGTCTGGAGCTTTTTCTGGGAACAATTACCCGCAATCTGTCGTTTGATAGATGGAAGGGGCGTCATGCACAGAAGCGGGGAAACGGCACGATGGATATGGCACTGGATGAACTGGCGGAATGCATTCCCGCAGCTCACGATACGGAAAGTATTGTGGAAGCAGCGGAGTTAGAGCGGAGCATCAATGCTTTCCTGCATACGCTCTCCGAACAGGAATGTAATGTTTTTTTACGAAGGTACTGGTTCGTGGAGGAGTATGTCCAGATCGCAGAGCGTTATGGCATGAATCTGAATACGGTGAAGACATCCCTGTTCCGCACGAGAAAAAAGCTACAGAAATATCTGGAGCAGCAGGGAATTGTCTTGTAAGAGGAAGAGAAGATGAGCGAGCAAAACAGAGAAAAAGAAGAAAGATTGTTCCGTGCCCTGTCCGGTGTGGAGGAGGAATTACTGCATCGGAGTGAACAGAATGAAGGTGTGGAAAAGCGGAAAGCAAATGGGAAAATACGCAGATTTCCTCTATACTATGTGTCCCGCATTGCTGCAGCCTGTCTTTGCTTCGTGGCCATGGGGGCTGTGTTTGTGACAGTACGCAACAGCTCCAAAATGGCAGACAGTACAAGCAATGACGCGGCGGCACCGCAGTCAGCATACAGCGCAGGCGCAGAAAGTGCGGCACCGGCGGAAAATTTTGCAGCGGCGCAGGCAGAGAATGCCGCAGAAGAGGCGGAGATGGCAGAAGTGACCGCAGATATGCCGGAAGGTGCTGTGGCGGAGGTGACGGCAGACGCGGATGGCGCTGTTACAGGGAATCTGCAGGCGGCACAAAAGAATGACAGCATGGATGAGAAGCAGAGAAGCCAGCCCGCTGTAAGCGGCAATGAGGCGTCCGGTGCAGAGGACAGCATGGAAGAAGCAGAACAAGATCAGGAAGAGACACTTATAGAAAAACAGAATAGCCCCTCCTTAGAGAAAATGAAAACGAAAGGGCAACAATAAGCAATGAGTATGATAGAGAAACATGACATGACCCAGGGAAAGATACTGTTGCCTTTAGTATCGTTTACGATTCCCCTGGTACTGGGCAATCTGTTTCAGCTGACCTACAACGCTGCGGACTCCGTGATTGTAGGAAAATACGTGGGAGAGCAGGCACTGGCAGCAGTGGGAACTTCCACACCGATCATGAATATAGCGATCCTATTGATCAGTGGAATGTGCATGGGAGCCAGCGTCTTAATGAGCTCCCAGTATGGTGCCAAGGATTATGATACTCTGTCGAAGCAGATCAGCACCACCATGCTGGCAGGTTGCGGATTCTCTGTGGTATTTTCATTGCTCATGCTGCTGCTTGCGACACCGGTGCTTCGGCTGATCCGGGTGCCGGAGACTGCGATTCCGGAAGCCGCGGTATATCTTCGGATCATTTTCCTGGGACTGATATTTACATTTATCTATAATTTCCTGGCGAACACCATGCGGGCGCTGGGAGACAGTAAGACACCGTTGTATTTTCTGGTAACCAGTGCTTTTTTAAACATTTTCGGAGATTTGTTCTTCGTGGTGGTATTACGATGGGGCGTGGCGGGAAGTGCCATTGCCACAGTGTGCAGCGAGGGCCTGTGCTGCCTGCTGTGCGGCATTTATATCAAGAAAAAGATTCCACTGTTATGCCTTGGAAAAAAGTGGTGGGTCTTTGATAAGAGCCTGCTTGGTAAGACTGTCAGCTACGGCAGCACCAGTGCCATGCAACAGGTATGCTTACAGCTGGGCAAGCTCATCATTCAGTCAGTAGTCAATACTCAGGGTGTGGCGGTTATGGCAGCATTTACCGCAGTGAACCGCGTGGATGATTTCGCTTATACGCCGCAGCAGAACATCGGACATGCCATGACGACTTTCCTGGCGCAGAACAAGGGCGCCGGACACAAAGAGCGCATGAAGAAAGGTTTTCAGACAGGATTGTTGATCGAGCTGGTCTATTCCATCGGTTTGTTTGCGGTGATCTGGGGCCTGGCTTGGCAGATCATGACTTTGTTCGCCGAGGATGGGGATGCGCAGGTGGTATCTCTCGGAATCAGTTATCTGCACCTGATCTCCTGGATGTATATCCTGCCGGGAATGACCAACGGAATCCAGGGATTCTTCCGCGGCATCGGCGATCTGAAGGTGACACTGTACAGCACCTTTATGAATATGTTGGGCAGAGTTGTGGCGGTATTCGTGATGCTGCGTCTGCTGCATATGGACTTCGCCAGTCTGGCGTGGGCCAACATGATCGGCTGGATCGTGATGCTGTTGTTCGAGATACCGTTATTGGTGAAATCCCTGCGCAGCGGCGAGTGCGGGTAGAGTGAAAGGTAGGAAAAAGTTTTTCGGACCCGTTGTACTACTGTGGAAAAAATGGTATGATAAATCTAATGATGTATAGCTGCTTTGGCGGCGGATTGAGAGGATGAAATGGACAAGATTATTTTAACGGGCGACAGACCCACCGGCAGACTACATGTAGGACATTATGTTGGATCTCTCAGGAGACGTGTGGAGCTGCAGAATTCCGGCGAATATAAGAAGACCTTTATCATGATCGCAGATGCACAGGCTCTGACGGATAATATCGAGAATCCCGAGAAGGTGCGCCAGAATATAATCGAAGTGGCACTGGATTACATGTCTTGTGGACTGGATCCTGCTAAGGCTACGATTTTCATTCAGTCTCAGATCTCCGAATTGTGTGAGCTGACTTTCTATTATATGGATCTGGTGACCGTAGCCAGATTACAGAGAAACCCGACTGTTAAGAGCGAGATACAGATGCGTAACTTTGAAGCGAGCATTCCGGTAGGCTTCTTTACTTATCCGATCAGCCAGGCTTCTGATATTACTGCATTTAAGGCAACGACTGTTCCGGTAGGTGGTGACCAGCTGCCGATGATCGAGCAGACCAGAGAGATCGTGCACAAGTTCAATACCGTATATGCACCGGTACTGGTAGAGCCTAAGGCACTTTTACCTGAGAACGAAGCATGTCAGAGACTGCCCGGCATCGATGGTAAGGCAAAAATGAGCAAATCCCTGGGTAACTGCATCTACCTGTCAGACAGTGCAGATGATGTGCGCACCAAGATCATGAGTATGTACACCGATCCGGAGCATCTGTTAGTCAGCGACCCCGGACATCTGGAAGGCAACACCGTATTCACTTATCTGGATGCTTTCTGCCGGCAGGAACATTTTGAGAGATATCTGCCGGATTATGCAGATCTGGACGAACTGAAAGCACACTATACCAGAGGCGGTCTGGGAGATGTGAAGGTGAAGAAGTTCCTGAATAATGTTATGCAGGAGACTTTGGAACCGATCCGTAACCGCAGAAAAGAACTGGAGAAGGATATTCCCGCAGTTTATGATATCCTGAAAAAAGGCAGTGATGAGGCACGTGAAGTGGCAGCGCAGACTCTGGCTGAGGTGAAGAGTGCAATGCGTATCAACTACTTTGAGGATGCAGAGCTGATCCGGATGCAGAGCGAGAAATACGAAGGACAATAAAGACGAATTATTAAGAAAAAGGACATTTCCGGAGATTGGAGATGTCCTTTTTTGTATACACTGAATACGCAGGCCATTTATTATCAGTTGTTGCCGTAATTGACATACAGCGATGTCTTTTGGAAATACTGAGCGACCTTCCTGCTGGTGGGATCTTCCGGGTCACCGGGGAGATCACCGGTATAGATCAACGCCGGCTGATGCGTAAACGGTGTCAGTATCACATCCGTAACCTCCGGATCATTCAGGAGAAGCAGACGGTCTTCGTATTCCGCGGCGTAGGCAGCGGCTTCCCCATCTGTCAGTACCCGGATGGCTTTCATGGCGGAAGTTTCCTGCCACAATCCGGTACAGAGGATGCTGAATAACAGAACTGCCATAGCAAGATAACGAGCGGTGTTAAGCTTTCCTGAGACTTCTATTCTCTCCGGGGGGTTCGGTCGTGCCTGCATTTTCAGAACCACAAAGCCGATCCAATAGAAGAATACGGTAAAACTGATCAGTAGGAACATATAATAGACGATGGCAACCGCCCGGCCCGGTCCCGTGGAGTTCATGGTATAGAACAGGGGACAGGACATGGAGCAGAACAGTCCGTAAGCATAACCGGTAAACAGAATAGGGTGGGAGAAAAATGCTCCGTTTTTCTTCTGCAGGATCCGCAGGAAGACCGGCAGCAGAAGCAGCGCGGCAAGCACCCACCACAATCCCGTCCAGGCAAGGGTATAACGGATGCCCTGTAACAGACATTTTGCAATCGCTTTCCAGGCAGGAATCTTCCACATGCCGCTTTGACGTACGTGATTGCCGGGAGCTATGGCGCTTACGGCGAAGGACAACAGGAGAACGACAGAAGTAATCCCGCAGATATATGCTTTTTTATTTTTCTGTAACAGTAACAGAAGTGTTATGGTTACTGACAGAAGCATACAGGGAAGAAGAGAAACATAGTTGCCGCCGCCCAAAAAGACAGCGAACAGGAGTAGTGGAAGCAACAGGATCCGCTTTCCATTGTCCAGGTAGCGAAACAGTGTGCCGAGGAAAAACAGTGTCACGGCAAAGAAACCGGTGTAATACATGGAGCCATTGTACCAGTAGAAGCTGTCACATTGAAATTCCACTGTCTGAATACACAGAAAGCTGAGAATGGAAGAAACGGTGATCCATTCTCCGCAAGTTCCCGGCAGAAAACGGCGGAACAGAGGACACAGCAGATAAAAAATACCTCCGCACAATAAAAGCAGGATCACGAAAGTCACCAGATGATAGGCGGTATTGGAAAATACATTGGGTGCCAGATACATCAGGAAAAGCGCTGAATAGGTTCCCTGCCAGATCTGATAGCTGTCTGCGACACCTGCGCAGGCAGCGTCAAGCGTTTGTATGATGCTCCCTGTCTGCTGCCAGACCAGATGAGTCTCCGCACCGTAATAATAATCGTCGCCGGTGGGATAATTGTAGCGTCCCAGCCAGATCAGAGGGATCAGACTGAGTAGCAGGATCGCAAGGAAAATATATGGTTTCCATTTCGCAAAATTATTTTTCATAAGGGGAATGACTCCTGAGCAGATTTTGTAATACTATGATCAGTATAACATACCTGCAAAGACAGGAAAAGAGACTTGTTTTGCAAAAGATGAGAGTATATAATCAGCTTAATGACGGCGGAAGGAGGATGCACCATGGATAAGAAAGATAACAGAAGTTCGGAAAGAGAGCCGGAAGGAAATAGCTTTGATTATGAAGAACTTGTAAATGAGCCTGCGGAGGATCAGGACTATGAAGAGTACCGGGAAGAGGATGATTTTGATGAGGATGAAGAGGTGGTATTCCGCTTCAGACCATGGATGATCCCGGTGTTTGCGGGAATGATGATCCTGGCGATCCTGATCTGCATTCCACTATGGAAATTAAGCAGCCATAGCGGGGGAGCGGGAGACAGCGACGCATTGGTGACAGCAACGGAAGCACAGACGACAGAGGCTGCAGGTATCCAGGAGACGGTAATGGCACCTGAGGTGTCCACAGAACCGATTTCCACACCGGAGCCTACGGCAACGCCGACAGAGACTCCACAGGCAACCCCGGCAGCAACGCCGGAAGCAACAATACAGCCGACAGAGGAACCGGCGGCTACGGAGATCCCCAATGCCAATAGTGCCGGAAATGCTCTTGCGGAAGGAAACGCCATGACATTCGGAGATGTGAACGAGACCGTCACCGCCAAAGATGTAATTAACCTTCGCAGTACTCCCTATACCGGAGACGAAGGAAATGTGGTGGGACAGCTGAAAAACGGAGAGACGCTGGTCCGTACCGGCAGAAACGATTCCACCGGCTGGTCCAGACTGGAATACAATGGGCAGACGGTATATGCGGTGACAGCGTATCTGACCACGGACCTTGCGTACAAGACTCCGGAAAAACCGTCGAACCCGAATCGTGTCAGCACTCAGGACGGCAGAGTGATCGTATTTGTGGATTGTGATGACTACATTACCCCCAAGGATCTGATCAACCTGCGGACAGAACCCAGCACCAGCGAGGGGGAGAGTACTGTGCGTACCCAGGTGCGGAATGGTACCAACCTGCATCGTACCGGATACAGTGAAGCCTCCGGCTGGTCGAGAGTGGAATATAACGGAGAAATTTTGTATGCCGTGACTAATTATGTGATTTCGGGAAGTGCACCGGAGTAACAGAAGCAAATCAAATTTTCTATAAGCCAGTAGCCCCGAGCGGACAGCCGGGGCTACTGCAATATTAGAGAAAAGAATAAGGGATAGGTGAATTTATTTCGGTCTGACGGTCAGTCTCTGGATCCGACCGTTTTCATCGGTCTCACGGACCGTGGCGATAGCCATGATGTTGTAGCCACCAAAATTGGCAATGAATTCTGCCTGCTCGTCATTAACGACCTCAGCATCTAAAATGGAGTAACGGCGGAAGCCGAATTTATTACGGAAGAACATGTTAATGGCTTCTTTTCCGTAGATGTGATACTCCTGCTGGGAAGCGGAGGTGGTACAATAGTCACACAGAATGCCGTCGGGAGTGAACAACTCTGCAAGTCCGGCAAAATCTTTATTTTCCATAGCTTCTACATATTTTTCAATGGGTCTCATAGTACGTTCCTCCTTAATATACCTTTTCAGAATTTAACAGTGCATCGGTACCGCCGTCTACGAACATGATGTTGCCGTTGACACCTCTGGCAGAATTGGATGCCAGGAATACCATTACTTCCGCAATCTCTTCCGGTGCCATCAGACATTCCTGACCATATTTGGTGGGAATGGGGAGAGCGTTCAGCGCCATCTTCGCGGTGGTGCTCATGGTAGCGGTCATGGCAGTATGTACGTTGCCGGGAGCTACCGCATTGATGCGGACACCGTTGGCTGCCCAGGTAGCGGATACTCTGCGGATCCACCTTGCCAGAGCATACTTGGTGGATACATAGAGGCTGTTGCCTACGGAGAGGTTGGTGGAATCCATAGAGGATACCAGGCTTAATACTCTCTTTTCATCGCCGATGTTATTCAACAGATCTACGATATCTTTCCGTCCGGCACCCTGGGAAATGGTGTTGGATACCGTGACTACGCAGCTGCCGTGCTTTTTCTGAAGGAGGTCATAGACGCCCTTGGCAACGGCTACGGTCCCGAAATAGTTCAGGGAAATGATCAGCTCCAGATTGCCGCAGGCACCGGAGACACCGGCATTACAGATCATGCCGTCGAGACCTTCGGGATGCAGCTCGTGCAGTTTGTCTACAGCAGTCTGTCTTCCCTCCGGCGTGGCCAGGTTCGCACAGATGTCGCCGTCTTTCAGATCAATGTTGATGACTTCGTGTCCTTTTTGAAGTAACAGTTCTTTTGTCTTGGCGCCGATTCCGCTGGATGCGCCGGTGATTGCATATACGCCCATGATAGTATAACCTCCTTGATTGCTCTTTTTTTGTTTGTTGCATTTGCTTTATGAGTTCATTATAATAAAAACTGACTTCTTTTAAATAACCAAAATAAGAAAATATGAGGATACCAGATGCTGACCTATGACCTGACTGCCCGTGGCAGAAAAACCATGTATGAATACTTATATGAAGCGATGAAGGCTGACATCTTAAGCGGTCGTCTGACAGCCGGAGAGAAGCTTCCTTCGAAGCGGGCGTTTGCCGGGCACTTACAGGTCAGTGTCAAGACGGTGGAAAATACCTACGAGCAGCTGCTGTTGGAAGGCTATATCCGGTCGGAGGAGAAGAGAGGATATTTTGTCAATCGTCTGGAGGTGAAGAACACAGCTGCTCCGGCGTATGCTTCCTTTGTGACCCGCTTCCGTGAGGAGGAATATCTGGCGGATCTGACGGCGAATAATATTCAATACGATAAGTTCCCCTTTGCCACCTGGGCGAAGATCATGCGTCAGACCCTGACGGATTACGATACGTCTCTGCTTAAGACAGTTCCTTTTAATGGGGTGGAAAAATTAAGAGTGGCGATTGCCGAGCATCTGTACCGGTACCGCGGCATGCAGGTATCGCCGGATCATATTATCGTGGGTGCCGGAACGGAATACCTCTACAGCCGTCTGTTACAACTCCTTGGGAAAAATGCAAAATTCGGCGTGGAGAATCCGGGCTACCGCAAGATTACGAAATTATATGAGGTGGGCGGCGTGGCATGGGATTATGTAGACATCGACGGACAGGGAATGAAGGTGGAACAGCTGAAGCAAAAGGGCATTACTGTGGCGCATGTGTCGCCGGAACACCATTTCCCCATCGGATTGGTCATGCCGGTGGGAAGACGGCAGGAGCTGCTTCGCTGGGCGGCGGAGGAGCCGGAGCGTTATATCGTGGAGGATGATTTCGACTGTGAGTTCCGCATGGTGGGCAGACCTATCCCTTCCGTGCAGTCCATGGATCGGAATCACAGAGTTATCTATATCAATACTTTTTCCAAGACTATGGTACCGTCTTTACGTATCGGCTATATGGTGCTGCCGGAGAAGCTGATGGAACGCTATATTTCCACCATGAATTTCTATTCCTGCACGGTATCCGGTTTTGAACAATATGCCATGGCGGCTTTTCTGGAACAGGGATATTTTGAGCGGCACATTCGAAGACTGATCAACGATTACAGAGGGCAGCGGGAGCGAATCTGCCGTTTGTTTCGGGAGTCACCCTTAAGTCAGATCAGCCATATATACCAGGATGATGCGGGGACGCACTTTCTACTGCACATAAGAACTGATTTAAGTGATGTGGAGATCAAGTGGGCTGCCAGACAGCGGGGAATTCTGGTGAATTGTCTGTCGGAGTACTGTTTTGCGGATGCACAGAGATATCGGGGGATCCTGGTCATCCACTATTCGGATATGGAGGATGAGGTGTTGCAGAAGGTGATCGGGGCGCTGGAGGAGATTTTTTTATAATTTATATAATTATAGTTCAGACCGCGCAGGGCTGATAATTTTTCCACAATGCGGGAACACTGACAAAAAAGAATGCAGTGTTATCGCATGGAAGGAGAAATTATGAATCAGAGAGTGGGAAGAAGCAGTATCCGTCTGGCGCAGCCGGTGTGTGTGATCGCCGGTGCCGCTATTGTAGGGAAAAAAGAAGGCGAGGGACCGTTAGGAGCCCTGTTTGACATGGTGGGAGAGGATGATCTCTTCGGCTGTAAGACCTGGGAGGAGGCGGAAAGCAATCTTCAGAAGGATGCAGTCTATATGGTCATGGAAAAGGCCGGGTGGAAAGCAGAGGATGTCTCGTATCTCTTCGCCGGTGATCTGTTGGGACAGTGCATTGCCACTTCCTTCGGCATTTCCGCTTACAATATTCCCCTGTTCGGAGTCTATGGTGCCTGCTCTACCTGCGGGGAAGCGCTGACACTGGGAGCTGTGATGGCAGCGGGAGGCTATGCGGAGCATGTGGTCTGCGTGACATCCAGCCATTTCGCCAGTGCGGAGAAGGAGTTCCGCTTTCCGTTAGATTATGGGAACCAGAGACCTCTGTCTGCCAGCTGGACGGTGACAGGAAGCGGAGCCTTTGCCCTGGGGCTGAATCAGAAATGCAGAGCTCACATCACCGGCATGACTCCCGGGCGGATCGTGGACTATGGACTCAAGGATTCCATGAACATGGGGGCCTGCATGGCACCTGCCGCCGCAGATACCATAGAACGCCACCTGGAGGATTTTCATGTGCAGCCACAGGAATATGACCGGATCATCACCGGGGATCTGGGAAGCGTGGGACAGACAGTGCTGATCGATCTGCTGCGGGAGAAGGGGATTGATATTGCCGGCAGACACATGGACTGCGGCATTGAGATCTTTGATGCAGATGCCCAGGACACCCATGCCGGTGGCAGCGGCTGCGGCTGCAGCGCCGTGACTCTGGCAGCATATATTCTGCCGATGCTGGAATCCGGTGAGTGGAAAAAAGTCCTCTTCCTACCCACCGGAGCCCTGCTCAGTAAGACCAGTTTTAATGAAGGGAAAAGCGTGCCGGGAATCGCACATGCGGTGGTATTGGAGAGCCCGGTGGTGAAATAGGGAAAAGCAGCAGGTCAGAAATGATTTGCTGCTTGATTTCTTTTAGAGAAAAGTCTAAGTATGACAGTTTCCGACGATGAGATAGAGAGATTGTGTAAAAGTATGAAAGAAACTGCTATGAGAAACACATGGCAGGATAGCGAAAAATCGAAAATTAAAGATGTTACTAAAAATGTGTTGATTTCATGGGGTGTGTTGAAAGAAGTAGAAGGTAAGGTATATCCGACAAATGCCTATGCACTTTTAACAGGCAAAATGCCGCAAATGCCTGTAATTCAATGTGGCGTGTTCAAAGGAACGAATCGTGCACATTTTGTTGATCGTAGGGAATTTGAAGGCTCTATTCAGGCGCAAATGGAAGCAGCATACCAGTATGTTCTTGAAAAAATTAATATGGGCATGACGATAATGGGAATGTACAGGCAGGATGTATATGAACTGCCGACAGATAGCATCCGGGAGCTGATTGCAAATGCAGTGGCACATCGGAGTTATCTGGATCCGGGAAACATCCAGGTGGCATTGTTTGATGACAGATTAGAAGTGACTTCTCCGGGAATGCTTTTGAATAATGTTACGATTTCAAAAATGATGGAAGGTTATTCAAAACCGAGAAATCCGGCAATTGCCAGAGCGTTTGCTTATATGAAAATTATAGAGAAGTGGGGGACTGGAATTCCAAGATTGTTTGAAGCATGCGAGGAATATGGATTACCGAAACCGGAACTGATCGATTTTGATGGAGACTTCAGGGTGAATATGTATCGAAAAGGATCGGGAAAATTTATTGACAACAGGGTGAATGATAAGGTGAATGATAAGGTGAATGATAAGGTGAATGATAAGGTGAATGATAAGGTGAACGATTTGCTGGCCATTCTTACCAATCATCCTGAATACACAGTTACTCAGCTTGCAGATGTTTCCGGTGTAAGTAGAAAAACAATAGCCGCCAGATTAAAAGAGTTAAAGGGAAAAGGATATATTGAAAGAATGGGATCTTCCAGAAAAGGCTATTGGAAAATAAATGATCTAAAGGAATCATAGAATCAGAAATGAAACACACTCTTGCAAGCATTGTGAGTTACTGGTAAAATAAACCTCAAACGGCGAAATTACATTATGCCGGGAATGGCTGGTGAGTCAGAATGCGCAGGATAGAATTTAAGATGGAACGACCGGGACTGTTGGAGGTCGGACAGAAGATCACGGTTACGGAGGGACTTCTGCCCAGTAATTATTACTATACGATAGACCCTTCCCTGGCCATGTCCCCCAATATTCCGTTCCGCTACCGCCTGAAGAATCGTGAGGGTGTCGTGGCGGATATTGTGGAGAATTCCAGAGGATTCTACGTGACGGCGGAATTTGATGAGCCGGAGGTAGATATGACGAAGTAAACACTATGGATATGCCGCACCGGATTCCGGTATGTGCCGGACGAGGTGGTGTTTTCAGGGCGTAAATTATAGCAAGAAAGAGGAGAATATTATGTTACAGAAGATTTCAACAGACAAAGCACCCGCAGCGATCGGACCTTACTCCCAGGGTATCGTACTGGGCAATATCTTTTTCGCATCCGGACAGATCCCCATTGATCCTGCTACCGGCGAGATTCACGGAACTACCATCGAGGAACAGGCAGAGCAGGTGATGAAGAATATCGGCGAGCTGTTAAAGGCAGCAGGCACCGATTACACCAGAGTAGCCAAGACCTCCTGCTTCCTGGCAGACATGGGCGATTTCGCAGCGTTCAATCAGGTCTATGCAAAGTACTTTACTGAGAATCCTGCCAGAAGTTGTGTTGCAGTCAAGACCCTTCCCAAGAACGTATTATGTGAAGTGGAAGTCATCGCAGAAGTATAATTATAATGAAGAACGAGACGGAAGATCGTCGCTTACAGGCGGCGATTTTCTTGTGTATAGGTAAGGTGGATAGAAACTTATGAAAAATAATATTACTCTGATCGGCATGCCGGGCTCGGGAAAAAGTACGGTAGGTGTCGTCCTGGCGAAGCGCCTGGGCAGACGTTTTGTGGATTCCGACCTGGTGATCCAGGACAGACACGGCAAATTATTACACGAACTGATCACGGAATATGGTGTGGAAGGCTTCTGGCAGATTGAGAGCGACGTGAATGCATCCTTAGATCTGGAGAACAGCATCATTGCTACCGGCGGAAGTGCCTGCTACGAGCCGGAAGGCATGCAGCATCTGCGGGAGATCAGTACGGTGGTATATCTGAAGCTTCCCTATGAGGAAGTGGAGAAACGGCTGGGGGATCTGAATGCCAGGGGCGTGACCCTGCAGCCCGGTCAGACCCTGCGGGATCTGTATGATGAGAGAACCCCTTTGTATGAGAAATATGCGGACCTCATCATAGACTGTAACGGAAAAATGCTGCGGGATGTAGTGGCGGAGATCGCTGAGAAATATAAAAAACAGTCCTGATAAGAGTAAAAGATAAGGAACGGAAAATAAATACAACTATGGAAAATACAAGAGCAAAAACAACGAGAAACAGCCTGATCCTTCTGCTGACAGCTACCATCTGGGGCATGGCATTTGTCTCCCAGAGCAAGGGTATGGATTACATGCATCCGTTTACGTTTAACGGCGTCCGTTCTCTGATCGGCGCTGCCGGTATTCTGGTATATATTCTGATCAGTCGGAAGATCGCGGGAGACAAGGCAGCAAAATTAGACTGGAAACTGAATGTCAGGGCAGGGCTTCTGTGTGGTATCTTCCTGACCATTGCCAGCACCCTGCAGCAGTTCGGTATCAAGTATACCAGTGTCGGCAAGGCGGGATTTATCACGACCCTGTATATTATTTTTGTGCCCATGTTTGGCATTTTTTTGAAGAAAAAGGTAGCACCGGTGGTCTGGGCGGCAGCCGGCATGGCAGCAGTGGGAATGTATCTGCTCTGCATGACGGAATCATTGCGTCTGGGGGCAGGGGATATCATGGTATTTTTATGTGCTATTGCTTTTGCGATACAGATCATGACGGTTGATCATTATGCAGCGAGAATCGATGGAGCGGTGGTATCCTGTATCCAGTTCACAGTGTGCGGTGTCGTCTGCTGCATCGGGGCGCTTATCTGGGGACAGCCGACTTTCCGACAGATCCAGGAAGGTCTGGGAGCACTGCTGTATGCCGGTGTCTTAAGCTGCGGTGTGGGCTATACTCTGCAGATTGTGGGGCAGAAGGGCTTGAATCCCACGGTGGCAGCGCTCATCATGAGTCTGGAATCTGTCATTGCCACTATCTCCGGATGGATCGCTTACAAGATCGGTTTTTTAAGTACGGATCAGACACTGACTCCGAGACAGATTGCAGGCTGCATTATCGTATTTGCCGCTGTGATCCTGGTACAGCTTCCGCCGGAGTGGTTCCGTTTTGGGAAAAAGAACGCTTAAGCGTATAAAGAACGCATAAATTCAGGAAAAAGTGCAGAGACTGTCCATAAACAGATATAAGGAGGAAACGCAGAGGATGGATTATATCAATGCTTTCTGGGTGGGCGGTCTGATCTGCGCTTTGGTGCAGATCCTGATGGAAAAGACGAAGATGATGCCGGGACGCATTATGGTGCTCTTAGTGGTCACCGGTGCCGTGCTCAGTGCGCTTGGCTGGTATGAACCTTTTCAGGATTTTGCGGGAGCCGGTGCCAGCGTACCGCTGCTTGGCTTTGGAAATGTGTTAATGAAAGGTGTAAAAGAAGCAGTGCAGGAACAGGGATTTTTAGGCCTTTTTGCGGGAGGCTTCCGGGCAGGAGCTGTGGGGACGTCGGCAGCGCTGATCTTCGGTTATCTGGCAAGTCTTCTCAGTAAGCCGAAGATGAAGGAATGATCAGAGTTCCTCATAAGCGATTCCCTTCAGATCCAGATATTTTTTCAGCGCCTTGTCCCAGACGGTATCGGCACTTTTGTCCATGGTGAAGGTCTGGTAAGCACATCCGGTGGTGAGAACCGTTTTTTCCCCATCGTAGCGGATGTTTAGCACCAGGGCACGGATGACGTCAGGGTCCACCTGGGCTTTTGTAAGCATGGCAGCGGCTTTATCCGGCTGCATATGAAGCACAAATTTAAAATACAAAGGAGTGTGTTTTCCCTTGATCAGGTCAAAGCACAGTCCTTTTATTTTGCTAAAAGACTGCAGTTCCCAGGGAATACAGTCTTCGCCTCGTTCGTCAGCAGGATAGAAGTCCTTGTTGATATGCCCGTCGATGGTTACGGTGAGGGCGGTGCTGATGGTGGCTTCTTCCAGAAGAAAAGGATCAAATGTATCCGCTACCAGCAGGTGATTCATAAAATTTTTCATGGATGTAATCTGTAATGCGATCATGGGAACTCCTTATAGAAATAAAAAACAGGACATAATGTTCAAGAAAATATTGGTTGAATTATAGCATGGAAAAAGTAGTGATTCAAGACAAAATAGAGGATGGGAAAGTAAAATGTTGTTAATATATTTTACTTTTTATATCTTATGATATCTTCAATAATGACACAGAGCTTTTTCTGATCGTCAATGGGCTGATTGATTATCAAATCATAACATTCTTTTGCATGCTGATTATGAGAATTCATGGTGTGAATATTAAAAAATAATTCATCCATAGGATAATTCAATGCTATGCATATTTTTTCCAAACTTTCAATAGTAATATTTTTTTCACCACGTTCTACCTGACCGATGTAAGTGGGATGCATATCGGCTAGTTCGGCCAAATGCTCTTGGGTATATCCAACATCTAAGCGTTTGCGGCGTAGGCGTTCGCCTATATTTTCACATATATAACTCATCTTAATACCTCCACCTTGATATTATTAGTATAGTGATAAAGCATAAACAGACTATTGATATTATTGATGTGGAAATGTATACTATAAATACAAAAATAAGCATTATAAAGACTAAAGATATTGCTGAAAGAAAAAAGGAGAAATACAATGGCAAAATGCGTGGAATGTGGCGGAAATATAAGCTATGTAACCAAAGATATTTTGAAATGTGAATATTGTGGTAAGTTGTATTCAGAGATAGATGGTAATCTGACAAGTGCAAATCAGGCATCAATATATGAAACAGCAGTAATAAAATCACAAAGTACAAATCCGGAAACTCTTGAGGAAGCAATAGAATTATTCTCTATATTGGGAAGCTATAAAAATTCTGGTAGCCTGGAGTATCAATGCAGAAATCAAATCCACCAGAATAAAATTGCGCAGGAAGAGAAAAGGCTTGAGGAACGTAGACAGGCTGAATTGGCAGAAAAAGCTTATAAAGTACAAAAAGAAAAAGATGCGCAGATTAGAAAGGCAAAACTGATTGCAATAGCGACAATCATAGGATTTGTTGTAATTGTTGGAACTATTATAGGAGTGTCCAAGCACAGCAAGAATGTAAAATATGAAAATGCTGTAAATCTATATGAACAAGGGCATTACGAAGAAGCCATGGAAGCTTTTGAAAAGATGGGTGATTATAAAGATGCTAAAAGTCAGGTGGAAAGTATTAGAAATCAGATACAAGTTAGGAAAAATACATATGAGCAGGGAATAGCATATTACAATAGTGGTGCATATGCAGAGGCAATTCAGCAATTACAGGAAGTTGCTGATTATGAGGATACGGCAGACTATTTGGAACAGGCATCTTCAATACTATATCAACAGGCGCAGGATGCGGTGAACAATGGAGATTATAAGCTTGCACAGGAGAAGATTACTGCAATTCCGGAAGGATATAGTATCTCTACTCAGGCAAAGACATTGCTGGTGGAAATAGATCAAAAGGTTGCAGAACAGGAAAGAGTGGAAAATTACGCACAGGCGGTTAGTTACTACGATGATGGACAGTATGATTTGGCACAACCTTTATTTATTGGACTTGAAGATTACAGCAATTCAAAAGAATATCTGAATAATATAGGCACAAACTTTTATACACAGGCATCTGAACAAATTGAAGCAGGAAATCTTGAAGCGGCTGTCCAAAAATTAACATTAATTGATGAAGCTACGGAATGGGAGAATTATCAATCTGCAATTGATTTGAAAGAAAATACAATTGCAAGTTATAAGGAAAACATAAAAATAAAGGCAGCAATGCTATATAAGGAAGACGGTAATGATGCCATGGTATCTTATTTGAATAGTGTGGTAGGCGATATATTTCAACAAGAGGAGGCATCTTCATTAAAAAAAGAAATAGTAAATATGTATATGCCGATAGAACTTACCAATTGTCCCGAAGTTGACAATGCTCATTTAAGCGGAAATATTAAATATGAAATACAGGACATTTTTCAGAACAAGTATGAATATGGAATTGAATATTACGATCCATATGTGTTTGACTATACTACCATGAGTTATGCGGAAACATATCAAACCTATTATTTGTCTGGAAAATATAAGCACTTTTCAGCAACTATTGTACCATGTGAAACAGGTGGTGAGGAAGCAGTGTTTAAAATTTATGTAGACGGGAATAAAGTTTTTTCTTGTCAGATAACGGATACTTCAAAACCTCAAAAAATAGATTTGGAAGTTACTGGTGGTGAGGAGCTAAAAATAGCATTTATTAATGGATATCAAGCTGATCTTTTGTTAGCCGAACCATATCTATATGAAAACTAACCTATTAAATAATATTGCAAAAGGAGAATTTAGTATGGCACAGATAGCAGATGTAATAAAGTACGAAGGAGATAACACCACATTTATTTGGAAAAGTCCTTTAGAGGATTTTAACAGTATGACACAACTGATCGTTCATGAATCACAGGAAGCTATTTTCTTCATGAATGGACAGGCATTGGATCTGTTTGGTCCGGGCAGATATACATTGGAAACACAGAATGTTCCTAAACTTGGAAAATTTCTGAATCGTGTAACGGGAGATCAGACACCGTTTCACTGTGAGGTATATTTCATCAACAAAACGGAGCAAATGGCAATCAAGTGGGGAACTGATTCCAAGGTAGGCTATATGGATCCACAATATGGATTCCAGCTTTCCATAGGTGCTTGTGGTGAAATGGCATTGCAGGCATCTGATTCCAGAAAATTATTATTAAAACTGGTAGGAACAGAGAATTATCTGAGTCAGGCGCGATTGGTAGATTATTTCAGAGCTTTTTTAATGACGAGAGTAAAGTCGTACATAGCGCAGACTATGCGAACCCAAAAAATTAATATTTTTGAAGTAGATGAACATTTGTCTGAATTTTCAGAGGCTCTCAGAACATTATTGATTCCTGATTTTGAAGAATATGGTGTCTCATTAAAGAAATTTTTTGTGACGTCCGTGCTCAAGCCGGATGGAGAACCTCAATATGAGAAATTTAAAGAGTTACATTTCAGAGCATATGCAGATATCAGAGATGCACAAATACAACAAAATGTTGAACTCATTAAAGCACAGACAAAAGCACAGCAGACAATAATAGAATCTCAAGGGATGGCTACAAAACGCGCACAGGAAGGATATACATACCAACAGGAACGCGGATTTGATGTCATGGGTGATATCGCTCGAAATGAAGGTAGTGGTTCAGACCTGAGGAATGCTGCAATGGGAATTGGCATGGGATTTGGAGTTGGTGGAGCATTTGGAAGTGCTGTTAATAATATTGCTAATCAGACAATGGGTGGCCTGATGGAACCCGTTGGCGGAACAATAAACACGCCTACATCATCTGTGCAAAATGAGCCGGATATTCCGGGAATGATTCACTTAAAAGCTGATCAGGCAGAACAATCATCGCCTGTAAATCTTGAAAAAGAACCAAATATAGATAATGCAACAGCCGAGACAGATGATTTGTCAAAATTTAAGAAGAGACTGGAAAAGCTTAATTTGATGAAAGAAGCAGGATTGCTTACAGATGAGGAATTTACTGCTCAGAAAAACAGATTGTTGAGTGAACTGTAAAAGGAGATTATTACTATGAAATCAAAGTTTAAAATGTATGTTATTGTATGGGCTGCCGTGGTTGTACTTTTCAATGTAATTGTTTTTATTACACCAAATGAGGTCGCAGGAATGAGTAAATTTGGCGGAGCCTTTTGGGTTGGATATGCATTTATCATGGTACTTTTTCTTGCGCAACTTGGAATTGGATGGTATGCGATTAAGGATGATCTGGCAAAGACGTTTTATAATATTCCACTGCTGCAGATTAGCTACAGCACTATGATTGTAATGCTGGTTGTGGGAGTTCTTTGTATGGCAATTCCCCAGTTCCCAGTTTGGCTTGGAATTATAATATGCCTGTTGGTGGTAGTCTTTGGGGGGATCAGTGCAGCCTTGGCTCAGACGGCATCTTCTGTAGTTAGTGATATTGATGTGAAAGTGAAAAACAAGACATTTTTTATTCGTTCTCTTACTGTGGACATTGAATCATTATTAGCACGAAGTGAACAGCCCGAGATTAGAGACGAGGTAAATAAAGTATATGAAGCAGTCTGTTACTCGGATCCGATGTCAAATGAGGCTCTGGCAGGTGTAGAGGCACAGATTACATTAAAAGTAAGTGAACTTGTGGATGTAATTGAAAAATCAGATATTGAACTTGTGAAAAAGACGGTTCGAGAGATAGTTATTTTATTAAATGACAGAAATAAAAAATGTAAGCTTTTGAAGTAGTTTACAAGTAAAATGAATCGTAGGAGAGGGATAAAGGCATATGATAGTATACAAATGCAAAATGTGCGGAGGCAATCTGAATATTCAGGAAGGAGAAAAAACAGCGGTTTGTGAATATTGCGGAACGCAGCAGACCGTGCCGTCCACAGATGATGAGAAAAGAGCAAATTTGTTTAATAGGGCAAATCATTATCGTCAAAATTGTGAGTTTGATAAGGCACTGGCTATTTATGAGCATATTTTAGATGAAGACAGTAATGATGCGGAAGCGTATTGGTCAATTGTTCTTTGCCGATACGGAATAGAGTATGTGGAAGACCCGGCAACCAAAGAAAGAAAACCTACAATCAATCGTATGCAGGCACAGTCGATCCTGCAGGATACTGATTATCAGATGGCATTGGAACATGCAGACTATACACAGAAAAACCTGTATGAGAAAGAAGCAGCAGAAATTGATCGAATTCAGAAAGAGATTCTGAGGATTGCCCAACAGGAAGAACCGTATGATATTTTTATCAGCTATAAGGAAAAGGCTCCTAATGGAGAGAGAACAAAGTCTTCTGTATTGGCACAAGATGTGTATAATCATTTGACGAAGGAAGGATATCGTGTATTTTTTTCCAGAATATCTTTGGAAGACAAATTGGGACAGAAATATGAGCCTTATATTTATTCTGCATTGAATTCGTCTAAGATAATGCTGGTAATTGGAACAGAAAGAGATGAATTTACGGCACCTTGGGTAAAAAACGAATGGAGCCGCTTTCTTACTATGATGAGAGAAAATTCAGAGAAGCTGCTTATTCCATGTTTTAGAGATATCACAATAGATGAATTGCCGGATGAATTTCAGATTTTACAGAGCCAGGATATGGGAAGGATTGGTTTTGAACAGGATTTGTTAAGAGGAATTGAAAAAGTAGTACGGCAGAAGAAAGAAGAGAGTACGATTTCAAGGAAAACTGTGTACGAAAATAATCAGTCCTTGGATAGATTATTGCAAAATGCAGAGACTTATATGAGGCTTGGAAATTATACAGAGGCTATAGAAGTATATAATAAAATCATCAAGCTTTATCCAGAAGATTACAGAGGCTGGTGGGGAATGATGATATCCAACAGTAATAATTTTATGGTACGAGAGTATGATTCTGGTTTTGAAGCAAAGATGAATGAGTGGTTTTCATATTTTCGGCAGTTGGTATCAGCGGAAGAATACGAAAAAGGGAAACAGCAGTATGAAGAGTATAAAAAGAAACTTTCAAAAGTACAAACAAGATACGAGATAGAAGAAGTGAAGAATATTATAACAATGCACGAGAATGTAATAAATTCTTTGAAGAAAAAGAAAGATTCTATTGATCAAGACATGGTCAGAGAAAATGCAGCTCATAATAGAACGCTTAAGGAAATAGATAGCAAAATAAGTGAGAGAGATTATAATATTAGTATTTGTGATGAAAAACTATTAAAAGAAAAAAGAAGTTGTACTATTTCTGGTGTTGCACTTGTAGTTTTTCTTATAATAGGTATTTATTTGTGTTCATTGGGATCTGCTGCAATATGTCTTGGACTATTTGTTTTAACGTTTGACCTGGGAACGGCAATTCCTATGATTACAGTAAAAAGTAGAAATATTAATGATTTAAAAGCCGATAAAGAAAAAAATTATCAAGCAATTAATGAACAGGAGGATGTTAAAAAGACTCAAAAAAGAAAACATGAAGCAGCAATAACGATAAATATGGAATCAAGTAAGGACGTTGAAAATAAAATTCAAGTACAACAGGCGGTAATTGAACAATGTCAAAATTATATGAGTAGAGAATATGAAATTGAACAGTTATTATTTGCATGTGAGTGCAGAAAGGTTGGAATCGACAAAGAAATCGATAGAGAATTCGCAGATTTACGGAATAAGATACTGGCTGATAATGCTATAGATTGAAAATAGTAAGATTTAGAGGATTATAGGTGCATAACATGAGTATATGCTATTACGAATTGGCAGATAACAGATATTTAGGCATGAGTGTTTTCGAGATATCTTCTTTCCCCAGTAGTATTTCAGCAAACACAAATTTACAGGAAAATTGCGAAAAAATAGCAGATACATTTCAACAGATATTGTCTGAAACACATAGAATGGTGAGTCAGAATGTCTGCCTGGAATTGCTTTGGCTGACAGAGAAAACGGAAAATCAAATTTTTCGCTCTAAAATACGCATTTTTGGAGTACTGCGAAAGTTGGGATCGGACAAAGAAAGCATTGCCTATATGCTGGAAAATATCGAGAGAAACTATGTCACAACTTTATCTGCCATGCAGTTCGGAATCCGGACAGAGGAAAGCGTAAATCAAGATTTGACGAATACGTTAGGTCAAGTGGATGACAGTTGTGTGTATTCCGTGGTTAAAAGTGAAAGATGCCTTGGAAATGCCAATTCAATATATCCATATTATTTTTGCGATGTGATTCCCGGGCACAATGTTTCCAATTTTAATTCATTGATTTCCGGACTGAGTCAACAGGAGAATTGTTGTGTAAGTTTCCAACTATTTCCGGTTCAAATGACAACAGAAGAAATTACGATAATCAATGAGGTATCTGGTGAATTGGGAAGAATTACATCAGGCATGATGATTAACAGAGAACTTTATCGTGATTCGGCAGCAGGAGAACCATTAAAGGCTTATAATTATTATAACGAACGCAGGAATGAACCTTATTTTCTTTATAATATTCTGGTATTTGGGGAAAGGGCCTGTTGTGCAAGTCTGGCAACAAAGGTAATCAGCCATTTACAGAGTGGAAAAGAGCAGATTGTCAAATGCGACCCAATCTGTATAGACTTGACTTCTGAAAAAATTGATCTGGATAAGCAGTTTCCATATTATGTTTGGAATGTAAATACACGATTGATGCACTATTATCGTAATAAAAAGATTCAGGCTGCAATTCCGCTGGCACAAAGACTTTTTCGACTTCCTTATATGATAACAGCGGAGGAGGCAGCCAGCTTTTATCGGCTGCCCTTATATGAAAAGACAATGACTGCGCTGAAAAATAATCAGGTATTACAGGCACAGGAACAATTTGCAAAGGATGTTGTAGACGAACGAAACATTCAGATAGGCCGATTGGTTACAAATGATTCTTCAAAAATTATGATAGGCTGTCCTGAAAAGTCATTTACCAAGCATGCATTAGTAGTGGGAACACCTGGTTCCGGAAAAACTACATTTTCGGTGAATTTGCTGTTACAGTTTGCAAGAAGGGGAATTCCTTTTTTGGCAATTGAACCTACAAAAACAGAGTATCGTGCGATGATTGATGCTTTGCCGAAACTACAGATTTTTACACCGGGCAATAATGCAGTTTGTCCTTTTGTAATTAATCCATTTATACCGCCGAAGGGAATCCGGATCGAACAGTATATTCCCAGTCTTGCGAGTGCATTCAAGGCAGCATTTTCTATGCCTTCGCCGTTGGATATGATTTTCCTAAAAGCAATCAGAACCTGCTATATGCAGTATGGATGGAAAGATTACAGTATAGCAGGAGATCCGGATGTCACACTGTTTGGTTTGCATGAATTTATTATCGTATTCAAGAAACTGCTTAAAAATACAAATTATAGTAAAGAGGTCAAGGGAAATTTAGAAAGTGCCGGATTACTGCGGTTGTCTAATCTGATAGAGCAAAACAGCAATATATATGATAGTATCAATACTGTGCCAATTGAGGATCTTTTAACGCAGCCTACGGTACTGGAATTGAATGCAATAGACAATGCGGAGCAAAAATCGTTGATCATCGCATTACTTTTGATCAATATTTGTCTTTATACCAAGCATAATCATGTTGGTGATGGTGAATTAAAAAATGCGATATTAATAGATGAAGCGCATGTTCTGTTGGGAGGAGGCAGTGCGGATGTAGGAGAAGGAAGCCCGAATTCTCAGGCAACAACAGTGAAGGCCCTGCAGGATATGATTGCGGAGATTCGTTCTTATGGCACGAGTATCATTATTGCGGATCAGTCACCTACCAAAGTTAGCAGGGAAGTAGTTGCCAATACGGATATTAAGGTATCTTTCCGCTTAGTGCAGTCGATCGAAAAGGAATTGATAGCAGATAGCACGAATATGGGTGAAGAGGAAGAAAATCGTTTATCTAAATTAAAACCGGGAGAGGCTTACATATATTATAGCAAACTTGATACACCGCAGTTGGTGATGACGGAGGATATCAGGGAAAAAGAAGGAATCCGTCTGAGTGTTCCCAATGAAGAAGTGGCAGAAAGAGCAACTTATTGGAAAGAGCATTTGGAATTGTTGAAGCCTTTTCAAGAGTGTAGTCAATGTAAATATTGTGCGGAGAGTTGTGATTTTAAGGTTCGTTCCAACGCAGATTATATTGCGAATGTTGCCTTGGAAAAATATCGGGCTTCTATTAGGGATGCTGCGGATATAAAGAAATTGATATATCATTTATCGAAACTCATGAAGGAAGAGTGGGATAAATATGTGGATATTGATGTAGAACGCTTGAAAATATGTACAAAGATAAAACTATATCGTAAGTGTGAGACAGAGTTTTCTTTTAGGTTTTCTGAAAAGGAAAAGCAGATTTTATTATATCGGGAACCAGAGAATTCAAAGGAAGATAAAGATGATTAAGAAAGGGAATGTTCATGTGCGATTTTGATGGTGATTGTGGAGAAGATATGGATGTGGAATGTGATGTAGATACAGATGTGGAAACGGATAGCGACATCGGAGAGGAAATCGATAGTGATTTTGAAGGAGATCTTGGGATGGAAGTTGATGATGGAGTGGACGATGCGTGTGAAGCAGAAATCAACGATGGCTTTGAAGATGACTTGGCAGAGGGAGAAACTTACTTTGAAAATGATATAGATACAAGCTTTGTTATGGATTTAGGTACGGAAGACACAGAAACGGATAGTGCGGATGAAATCGACAATTTAGAATTGCCGGAAGAGCTGCAAACAGAAGAATTACCAGAACGTTTGGAATTGGAATCAGCGGAACAGATAGAAGAATCGGAGCCTGAGTTAACTATAACAGGGGAGATATTGGATGAGTTTATAAAAGAAACAGAGGACACAGATACGTTAAATAGCCTTCGATATGCTGTAGAGAGCGGGAGACTGCAGGTGGATACGGAGGAACTGTCAGAGGAAACGGATGCGACAGAACCGGAATTAAGTGTGCCAGAGGAAATGCTGGATGAAGTTGTTAGTGAAACGGAAGATACAGATGTATTGCATAGTCTTCGGGATGCAGTAGAAAGTGGAAGACTGCAGGTGGATACGGAGGAACTGTCAGAGGAAATGGATACGACGGCACCGGAATTGAGCGTGCCAGAGGAAGTATTGGATGAAGTTATTAGTGAAACAGAAGATGCAGATGCATTGAATAATCTTCGCGATGCTTTAGAAGCTGGAAATCTTGAGGTAGAAACGCAAGAATTGGAAGAAGATATTTCTGGGGAGGTAGAGGAAGAAGACGTTTCTGAAGAATTAGAAACTGGAGAAGAGGATGTTCCTGCGAAATCAGAAATAGAAGAAAATTTATCTGAAGGATTAGAGATGGAAGAAGATGTTCCCGAAGAATTTGAGGAAGAAGAGGATATTCCTGAAGAGCTAGAGGAAGAGGAAAATAAGGAAGAACTAAAAACGGAAGACATTATGCGGGATGTTTTGCAGGAAAATGTTACAGAACAGAAACTACCATCCTCCAGGCGGGTAGAATGGTTGGATGAGGGAACACCGGGAGAAAGTGACTGCCGTCTTAGAGAGGACTCGGAGTTGAAAATTCACGATAAAGCATCTAATTCTGATATTGCATATACCGGCAAAGAATTTTCGGAACATATGAAGGAAAAGTATGGAACAGATATTGTGAATTATCATCACAGAGAACCGGATTTTACTCCATTTGAACATGAATTTACGAATGAGAGAATAAATGATTTCATGCAACAGAAATATGGAACAGAATGGGAAAATATCAAAGCTGTTTCAGAAGGAAATGTACAATTGGAGCATATGGACACCAAACGTAACGGGGGAACGTTTTCACAGGCAAGTGATATTGTAGCGGAGAAACTGGGAATATCCAGAGAAGATGTGGATGATTATATGAAAGCCAACAACTTGACCTGGCACGAATGTGGTGACAGGCATACCGTCAGAGCAATTCCAAGCGAAATTAATCAGGCTTTTGGGCATACAGGTGGAATTGGACTACAACAGGATATGGAAGCTATGGCGGAAAACATTCATAGAATGAATGGAGATGATATTACGTTGAAGAGAGATTTTTTGACGGGAGATACTGAAAATTTGGGAGAAGCTATAAGCGGAACACAGGAGAGAAATAGAGCTATTAAGAAAGAACTCTTTAAATGACAAAGAAAACTTTTGTTTCCTCTTTACGAAGATAATTATCCGTGCTATTATATGTAGTATGTAAAACCACGTGGAATGGTTTTGGTGACAATAGAATGAATAGCAAAATTCTTAGAAGAAATACTATATTTGAGAATAGAAAAGTGGAGACAATATTATGAGTTTCAAAATCGTAGTAGACAGTTGTTGTGAATTGCCGGAAGAGTATCTGCAGGATCCCCGGTTTGAGATCGTTCCGCTGGGACTGGAAGTGGGAGACTATAGAATCCAGGATGATGAGAGCTTCGATCAGGCAGAGTTTTTGAAAAAAGTAGCGGAATCTCCTCAATGTCCCAAATCTGCATGTCCTTCCCCGGAGAAGTTCCGGGAGGCTTATTGTACAGAGGCAGAGCATGTATATGCCATTACATTATCTTCTCATCTGAGTGGAAGTTACAACAGCGCCGTGCTGGGAATGAATCTGTATCGGGAAAAATACGGTAAGAAGCAGATCCATGTCGTCGATTCCGAATCCGCCAGCTGCGGTGAGACGCAGATCGTGAAGAAGCTGGTAGAACTGGAGGAACAGGGTCTTCCCTTTGAAGAGATCGTAAAACAGATCGAGGAATTCCGAAGCAATATGCATACGTATTTTGTACTGGATAATCTGGAGACTCTGCGTAAGAACGGGAGACTGACCGGAGTGAAGGCACTGGTGGCATCCACCTTAAGCATTAAGCCCATTATGGCAGGAGACAAGGGAAATATCGTGCAGAGAGGACAGAGTATCGGTATGAAGAAGGCACTCCGCAGAATGGCAGAGATCATTTTAGAGGAAGTCGGAGACGCCCAACACCGCACACTGATGATCACCCATTGTAATGCACCGGACCGCGCCGAGACCATCAAAAAGCTTCTTACGGATAAGGTACAGTTCAGAGATTGCCTGATCATGGACACCCGTGGCGTCAGCAGCATGTACGCCAATGACGGCGGCGTGATCGTAACAGTGTAAGTGGAAAATTACGCGTGATACTCTGCCAAAAGCTGTTTTGCGTAAGCAACGCAGTCTCTGTGCAGCGGGAACTTTTTCCCATCGCACATAATGACTTTACGGAATCCCAGCTTCTCCATGTATCTGCCGTTGAGGATGGCCCTAACGGTAGGGGCAAAGAAGGTGGGATGATTTTCTATCTGGGAGAAGAAATTGATGGCGGTGGTAGCGACTTTTACGGTACGGCCGTCCTTCAGGGTTACGATGACATTGCGGCCCTCTGCCTCAGCGTAGAGAATATCCGGTTCGGTCACATAGATGGTATCCTCATCCTCACGAAGCTCGATGAGGGGAACCGCTTTCGCCATGATCTCCAGGGCATGGTCAATACTCTGCGCCAGCTCTGCTACTTTGATGGGCTTATCTAGGAAGATGACATTTTCCGGATAGGTCTGTTCCCTGTAATTGATCTTGGAACAGCATAATATAATGGGAGCGTTGACACCCTGTGCTGTGAGGGCATTGACCACATCCGTACCGGTGGTCCCTTCTGTCAGACACATGTCGATATAAAAGGCATCGTATTGCATGGGATTGGACAGCAGTGCGGTAGAATTACCAAAAGAATCGGTATAAATGATCCCCGTAGATGCAGCACGTTTGTCGGATTCCCGCTTTAGCAAGCGCTCTAACTGTTTTCTGTCGGCTACATTATCATCACATACTGCTATATGCATATCGACACCTCCCAAATACACGCAGAGACAGATATCCGGAATCTGCTCCGTGTAAGTTATTCCTCTGTAATTATGAAAGACTGAACTTATATACAATGATGCCAGGGTCAAAAGGTCTAAGCCCATATGAGCTTGCTCATAAGTGGGTGAAAGACCTTAGGACCCGCCCCGATATGAGCATAAAAGTGGGATGATAATCCCACGATATGCGAATATTGGGTAGGATTGTGGGAGTGCGTAGCACGGAACAATCCGTAGGCATCAAAGTTGGGGGCTTTTGCCCCCCGACATCTTATTATAGAATCAATGCCATTCACTTAAGCATCATTTCAGTGGTTTTCTATCATAGAAAGCCACTGTTTTTATGCCTAAAAACTTTAAAAATATCACTCAAACTTCGCACTTGAATAAGTGCCTATGCACCTTGAAAATTCAATAATAACTGGCATAAAAATAGCATGAAACCGTCTAGTTTTGGTATAATTGAGTTGTCTAGAAACAATCATACTTCCGAAGGCTCATGCTATGAATAAAAGTATAACACAAGCAACTCAAAATGATAAGCAGATTTCATGTTTCTTCAGCTTTGAAAGCGTCCAATGCCTACAAAAAGAAAGGCGTTCCAGTAATGGAGATCTTCCAGTATCTGTTTCTGTTGATTTTTTCTAACAGAAGTATGTATATGAATCTGATCACAGGACGGAACACTCCTGATTTTGCGAAGGATACTGTATATCGTTTTATGAAAATGATTCAGATCAACTGGATCCGCTTCACAACAATACTTTCAACCCGAATCATCAGGGATGCCATTCTGCCTTTAGATTCTGAGGATCGTGCAAATGTTCTTATCATTGATGATTCCATGTTTGAGCGTAACCGCTCAAAAAAGGTTGAACTCCTTGCCAAAGTCTATGACCATGCAAAACATAAATATCGCTTTGGTTTTCGAATGCTTACTTTAGGCTGGTCAGATGGAAGCACTTTCCTGCCGGTCAACAGCGTTCTTCTTTCCACAGAAAACAGGAAAAACCGCATCAATGAAGCAACAGAAGTGGATAAAAGAACTGTTGGTTACAAACGCCGGAAGCTTTCCATGGAAAAAGGAACACAAGCTATGCTTACGCTTTTGGACGCAGCCAGGAAAGCTACAATTCCGGCGAAATATGTTCTTTTTGATAGCTGGTTTTCATCACCAAGCACTCTTCACGCAGTAAAAAGTATGGGTTACGATGTAATCGGCATGGTCAAGAAAACACCAAAGATGTTCTTTCGCTACAATGGCGAAGATATGTCTCTAACTTCCATCTACAACAAGAACAAAAAGAGACGCGGAAGATCAAGATATCTGCTCTCCGTTATGGTTGATGTTGTAAAGGATGGTGAAATCATTCCTGCCAAAGTAGTTTATGTTCGCAATCGTAATAAACGCAAGGAATATCTCTGCCTTATTTCCACGGACGTAAATCTGGATGAGAATGAAATTATCCGGATCTATGGAAAACATTGGGATATTATGCCGATATTGGCATATGGGACATAGAGGTGTTCTTCAAGGTGTGCAAAAGCTACCTTACGGCCAAAAGTATGAAGTACACAAATAAAGCCAGGAACAAAGTTTTCAGATTTGTTCATCTTAGCGAACATGCGAAGCATGACACTTCGGACAGCAGAAAAGAGACAGTTCAGTAGAGAACGGTCTTCAAAAAGTAGTGCCTGAGTTCTTTGGGAATGGTAAATACACAATGGCGATGTTGGCAGGCGATAAGTTTAAAAGCCATGGAGTTGGTGCGGTCCATGGAATACTTATTGCCACAAGAAGAGCAAAAACGAGTATGGCAACGAAAAGGAACGAATTTCAGTTCACCACATTTTGTGCAACCATACATGGCACCACCGAATGCGGGATCACCGCAATTAATCATACGATCAACAGTATCAATTACATGTTGATTTGGAAGTAATATGTAAAGCATTTCTTCATAGTGTTGTTTGAAAATCTCTTGTAATATGTTCATACACTCATTATGAAGGAAAAAGTTGAAAAAAGAAAGCCCAACCCTCAAGATTGAGGGCAGGGGAGTTGAAGTGTCGGAGACACTTTTTTTCAAAAAATGCAGCTTCCGGGGAGAAATTACTGTGTGCCGGCGGATTATTTACGTAAATAAAAAAGAAATTATACATAAATTATGAAAATAGTTTGAACTAATTGACGGTTAAAAAGGCGTAAAGTAAAATAAAATTGTTGATATCAATGAACAATATATATTGTAAATGTTTTATCTTCTATTTACGTAAATCAAGGAGAAACTATGGTTACAATTCAAGATGTTGCAAAACATGCTGGTGTTTCTGTGGCAACTGTATCGCATGTTTTGAATAAAACGCGGTACGTTAGTCCTAAGCTTGAAGAGAAGGTAGAACTTTCGATCCGAGAGCTTGGATATGAGCCGATTCGAAAAAATGCTGGTAGGATTTTAAAAAATCAAATTGTCGGTGTGATTATTCCAGATTTATCTGTTGATTTTTATGCTGTGTTTGCAAATGAAATCACTTATTTACTGGAAAAACATGAGTTTAAAGTGGTTTTACTTGATAGTTGTGGGGACAGTGGTCGGGAGACAGAAAATCTGATGTCACTGAACTGGCAAAGCAATGTGATTGCAGTAATTGTAATTCCACTTTCGAAGATTTTGCCATGGAATGGAACTAAGTTAAAGAAAAAGTGTCTGATTGTGGGCGAGATTCCGGAAAAACAGAAGTTTCACATTGTGTTACCAGAGTATGAAAATGCTTCATTTAAGGCTGTGCAGCAGCTGATTCTCTCAGGTCATGAGTCCATAGCTTTGTTGTTGCAAGATAAAACTGACAGAACATCATCAGCAGAATACTACAGTGGATATAAAAGCGCACACAGACATTATCGGATTAATCCGAAGGAAAATAGTATTTATTATGAGACGGATTTAAAAACAGAGAAGGTCAAAGATTTATTTTATAGGTATACTGCAGTAATTTGCGCAACAGATCGTATTACAATGCGGTTGTTTCAAGAATTGGAACGAGCAGAAATGACCTGTCCTGAAGATATGTCAGTTATATCGTTGGAGTGGAACCAGAGAAGTGGCGTTTATCAGCCTGCGTTGACTGTAATTGGAGTGGATCCCAAAAAAATGGCTGAAGCTACTAGTGAACTATTTTTGAAATGTGATGCATTGCAAATGACCAATCAACGTCTTGTCCGTGTTTCCAATAAAGCGGTTAGTTCAGCGTCGGTGCGGATTATTGGGCGGGGACCCTACGGAGAAAAGATCGTTTCTTGCGAAAATCTCTACTTAACAGAAGAAGAGATTAAGAAAGTGCGAAGTGGAAATTATAAAGGCGTTCTGCTTTTTCAATTCAGCGGAAAACGTTGGATGCGACTCATTGACCAGGCGGTTCGAACTGTATTTGAAAAGCTCAATATTCAACTATTAGAAATGTTTGATGCCGATTCAAATAATCAGGTTTTTATTGAAAAGGTTTGGGAATGGATGGAGAAAAAACCGGATTTTATACTATGTGCTCCGGCAAATGATAAGTCAACAGAAGGGCTGTACAATGAAATTGCCAGAAGTGGAATCAGGTTATTTTTTATCGGAAGGGTTCCTCAGGGAATGAGACGAGATGGTTATGAATGTTGCGTTGTAAGTAATGAACAGAAAAGTGGATATAACTGTGCAAAACTCTTAGATGATTATTTTAATAAAAAGCCTGCGAAGATCGCATTGTTGACCTGCTCTTCCAGCTATATTTCAGGAAGAGATAGAGATATAGCAACGAAGAAGGTGTTACAAGAGCAATTCCCACATTTGCATATTGTTGCACACGAACGATTTACACTTCGTAATTATGCTTATGGGGCATGTATGAAAATGATAAAGGAGTACCCAGATATACAGGGAATATATGTGACATGGGAAGATCCTGCAATTCAAACAATTTCTGCGTTAATGGATGCCGGAAGAGAAGATATCAAGATAGTCACCGGTGATTTGGACACAGAAGTTGCACAAGATGTTGCAAACGGGCACTTGATTATAGGAATGAGTGCGCAAATGCCATACGATCAGGGAGAAGAACTTGCATATGCAGTGGCAAATGTATTGCTAGGAAAGCGGGTTTCGAAGGTGATTGGAGTGGAACCATTACTGGTAACAGCAGCTAATCTCGAAGAGGCATGGTATGTTATGACAAAAGAAAAAGCTCCTCAAAGTATTGTGAATTCGTTAACTGAAACAAGAAAAAAGGAGAAAATGAGGATTGAAAAAAATAGCAAGTGGAAAACGAAATAATGTGAAGGAGAAGAAGAATGAAGAGGAAAGTAGCATTAATTATGGCGGCAGTATTAATGGTTGTGAGTCTTGGGGCGTGTTCATCGACAACAAGTAGTTCTTATGGGACTGAGAGTGCAGAAAGTGAAAATAACGTAAGAAATAGTGGCGAAAAAGTGACACTGACAGTTTGGCAATTGAAGCCGGAGATAGCAGATACGTTGCCGGAGGTATTTGAAGTATATATGAAGGAGAATCCGAATGTTGAAATCGTGGTAGATCGTCCGGGTGGAAATGATTATGATACAACGATCAAAGCTCAGATGGCATCCGGTGTTTATCCTGATTTATGTATGGTAAATTCCTATAGTGTTATGGAATCCTTTGCAAAGGGTGGAAATGCGACGGCAATTACAGATTATAGTTTTGTTGATAATTTTGTAGACGGAGTTCTTCCATCTATCACCTATGATGGAGAAATCTATGGTGTTCCATGCGAACTGGATGGCGTTGGCGTTATTTATAACCGGACTATTTTTGAGGAAGTCGGTCTAGAAATTCCAACTACACTTAGCGAGATGGAGGAGGTGTGCCAGAAACTAAAAGATGCAGGAATTACACCTTTCGCTGTGGGGTTAAAAGATAGTTGGACCATGAATCAGACTTTCAGTTTAATTCATGGAGAAATTATGGATGCGTATGAATTTACAGATGCAATGAATCGAGGAGAAGCTTCCTTTACAGATGCAGAATTGGATGGAGCATTTGATTTTCTGGATTTAATGGTGGCGAACTGCAATGATAAGCCGTCAGACAGTGATTACAGCAATATGTGTACATTATTTGCACAGGGTGAATGTGCAATGATGGTATGTGGTATGTGGGGCATGACTAGCGTTCTGATGATTGACCCTGACATTGAGACTGGTGTGTTTGCAGTTCCAGTAAGTGAAAATCCTGAAGACGCAAAGCTTTGTACAGGTAATGCAGCAGTCTTCATCATGCCTCCGCAGTCAGTGAATCAGGAAGAAACATTGAAATTAATGGAATGGATGTCTGGAGAGGAATTTGCACAGTTATACGCAGAAAAATGCGGTATATATATGCCGACAAAGAATGCAGCCCTTCCACTAGAAGCGTCAAGCGCATGGGAAAATATTAAGTCTTATATCGATGAAGGAAACATTACATCACTACCATTTCTGTATTATCCGTCGGGATTTGATGCAGGAATTGCATTACAGACATATTTTAATGGGGAATCCTCTCAGGAAGATGTCAGAAATGCATGGGATGAGTTGTGGAAAAGTCTGACACTGTAAATTATTTTCGGTATATCTGCGTGGATATGTAGGCGCAGGAAACATATCCACGCATAATACAAGAGGCGTTCTAATCAAAATAAAGAGGTGTTTTAGTTGAAAGAAAAAAAGAAACGTCAGGTGCATACAGCATCTTTCTGGATGTTTATTCTTCCAGCGTTATTTCTATATGCATTATTTATGCTAGTGCCATTGCTTGGAACAGTACTATATTCGTTAACGAACTGGGATGGAATCAGTGTTATATACGAATTTGTCGGAATTAAAAACTACATACGGCTATTTACCAATGATTCGGCATTTCGAAGCAGTATGGCAGTCAGTTTTCGTTTTGTTGCACTTTATACAATTTTAGTTAATAGTATCGCATTAGCATTAGCTGTTCTTTTGGATAGGGTAAACAAAAAACTGAAGAGTTTCATTCGTAGCGTGATTTTCATGCCAAATGTAATTAGCCTGATTATGGTTTCGTTTATTTGGCAATTTATGTTTACAAAAGTATACAGCGAGCTTGCAGGAGATGGCTTTTTTCCGGATATTACTTGGTTTAGCAATAGTGCAACAGCTATGGTAACTATTCTTATCACATTAATTTGGCAAAGTGTTGGATATTTTATGGTAATTTATGTTGCAGGGATTGAATCTATTGATCGAACATATTATGAGGCGGCTTTGATTGATGGGGCAGGGTACTGGCAGCGTACTTTTAAGATTACATTTCCATTGATGCTTCCGTCTATTATAGTGAATATATTTCTTTCCATTTCGGGGGCTTTTAAGACGTTTGAAATTCCATATCTGATGACACGTGGCGGCCCGGGAGATTCGACCAATCTGATTGCATATAATATTTATAAAGAAGCTTATTTGTCAAATCACGCAGGTTATGCGTCTGCAAAGGCAGTTGTTCTATGCGTGATTGTAATGTGCATTGCAATTTTTCAGATTCGAGCTATGAAGAGGAAGGAGGTAGAAGCATGATAGATTCAGAATGCTCAAAATTCAGTGTTGGTAAATTTGCTGCAACAATAGTTTTGGTTATTGTATGTCTGGTCATGCTTACGCCGATTATATTTGCAGTAATCAATTCCTTCAAACCATATGCAGAAATGATGACATCATTTGTATCATTTCCGAATAGTTTGGACTTGAATAATTATGTAAAAGCATGGAAGGTTGCAAATTACCAAAAGTCTTTTTTTGTGTCGCTAGTGATTACAGTTTTTGGAACTATTGGAGCAGTTCTTTTAGCATCTATGGCATCCTATAAATTGGCCAGAACCAAAACAAGATTGAGCAACTTTATTTTTATGGTGTTTGTTTTAGCTATGACTATTCCATTTCATGCAATAATGATTCCTCTAGTCCAATTGGCAAACAAACTACATATAACTAGGAGCTTGATTGGCATCATTCCGATTTACTGGGGAATGTATATTCCTTTTGCAGTATTTATGCTTCATGGATTTGTAAAAACAATTCCAATTGAGTTGGAGGAAGCTGCTATGCTGGAAGGAAGCAGACCTATGCATACATTTTTCAAAATAGTGTTTCCTTTGTTGAGGACGCCGGTTGCAACGGTATGTATTTTGGATGCCTTATCAATATGGAATGATTTTTTGATGCCAATGCTTATTTTATCAGGAAACCCAAACTTAAAAACAATTCCAATGACACAGGTGAATCTGTTTGGACAATATACTTCTGAATGGAACATTGCAATTGCAGGAATGGTGCTGGGACTGATTCCATGCCTGCTTTTTTTCCTCATTATGCAGAAGAACATAGTCGGAGGTTTGACAGATGGAGCTGTAAAATAAATGAAATCAGAGAAACTGAAGGAGAATATGATAGATGGGAATATTTTATAATAAAACAACATTTAAAGTGCACCGTGATGCACAGGAAATTCCAGTCAAGGCAAAAGTAGATGTTCTTGTATGTGGAGGTGGACCGGCTGGAATTGGAGCAGCGCTTGGGGCAGCAAAGGGCGAAGTTAGTGTAATGATAATAGAAAAAAATAATTGCCTTGGGGGACTCGCAACCACTGGACTTGTGACAACATTTGCTGGGAGTTCTATTTTTTCGGATAGTGAAGATGATGATCCGACTGTGAATCGTCGCCAGGTAATCAAAGGTGTTGTGTGGGAGTTTATTGAACGGCTGATTCAGGAAGATGGTGCAATCAGTCCAGAAGAGTTAAATAAGACAGGTCAAAATGATGCTGCTACCTTTGATATAGAAGTGTACAAACGTGTTGCAGATGAAATTATGGAAGAGTGGGGAATTAATCTTTTATACCATACCATGATTACAGGGGCAATTATGGATGGAGAAACAATCAAGGGTGTTGTAATAGAAAATAAGGCAGGGTGTCAGGCAATTCTTGCTGATGTGATTATTGATGCAACTGGGGATGGTGACGTAGCCTACCTGGCAGGAGCGTCGTATAAGATGGGACGTGATGAGGATGGAAAAACTCAGCCACTTACAACGATGTTTCGGATTGGTGGAATGCCAGAAGTTGGAAAAGAGCAGATTGAAAAATTCTCCAAATACCCCAAAGGAAAGGTACAACCATATTTCCTGTTCTGGGAAGCACCAGAATTTATATATGGACATGTTTGCATATTCGGAACACCGCGTAAAGGCGAATACCGATGTGAAATGACACGTTCAGTGGATAAAAACGGACTCAATCCAGATGATTTGACAAAGGCGGAGATTGAATGTAGACGCCAGATTCCTAAAATTGTGGAATATTTTAGAAAAGAATATCCTGGAGCAGAAAATGTATACTTGATTGACAGCGCGGGAACAGTGGGAGTACAAGACAGCCGGAGAATTGTCGGCGAATATGAAATGACAATGGACGATTTACTGGAGTGCAGAGAATTTGAAGATGTTATTGCACTGGGATGTTATCCCATAGATCTTCACAATCCTATGGGGCGGGGATATGATATGCGTTTTATTAAGTATCCTGGTCAGGCATATGGAATACCATATAGGTGTATTGTTCCGGCAAAGATTGAAAATCTCCTTGTTGCAGGTCGATGCATTTCTGCAGATTTTTATGCAGAATCTGCAATTCGAATCTCTAGTACCTGTATGGCAATCGGTGAAGCAGCAGGAACAGCGGCAGCGTTGTGTGTGGTAAAGCATAAATCGCCACGCGATCTGGATGCTAATTTGCTTCGGCAAAAACTTGCTTCGCAGGGAGTCTGCCTTGAACAATTTGTATATAATACTCCACTGGTGGATGAAAAGTAAGGCTTGGAGATGTGAGGAGGCTGATATTGTTTATCATTTTTCGAGGTTGGTCGGTTCATTGAGCGGTGGCATTAACAAAGCCGAATGAAAAAGGGTAGCTGCCATACGGAATGTAGAGGAAAGGCGGGAAAGCCCTTTTGAAATCATATTGCGTAAAACTATCATAGAGAATGTCGCAAGTCTGCCTTTTTAATTTTATTGGTGTTAATACCGTTATAACGGATTTTTTCGTTTACAATATCATAAAAATGGTTGATGAGGTTGAAATCGTCGTTTTCACAGCTCACGTTACGTCCACAAAGGCAATTATCTGTCCCTGCTTTGCGTATAGTGTAATGCCGTGCAGAACTTCTTTTTCTGGCGTATATCTGAAATCCACATGATTGAAAACGACTTTCCCCTCTAACTTTGTGTAGGTCAGAGTACCGTTATGGTGTGGGTGCTTCCACGCCCACATTACCGTATGCTCCACTATTTATATTATTTTCCCGTTTTCTTCACTTTCGTTTACGAGCGTTACATATCCGTCGTCCACCTCTGGTGGATATTCCTCCATGAAAACGAAGATACGCTCCGTCCCAGCAAGGACAATTATGATAGAATTAAACTGGTTGGCAATCTATGAAATAGGATTGATAAAATTCCCCGTGAGTGTCAAAAAGGAAGTAATCATACCGAACGCCATTGTTCCTGTCACGGCAAGCCCCAGATTAGTGACTGGAACAATCGCCATATACGCACCCCAAATTGCAACTATAACATACGGCACATAACCGAGGACGTTCATAATCGGCATAATGGAATTGGTCTGTCCATTGGCTTTCATGGCGTTTTCCACTCATATTTTATTCCGTTTCCCTAGGTCGGCCTTAGTCGTTTCTTTATGGCAGAATACTTTGATAACCTTTTACCCAATGTCATTTAGTTGCCAGCACAGAAAAGTTCATTTCCTTTCCTTTTATCTCTGCACCCATATACTGTTCTATAAATTCGAAATAGCCATTTGAACCCGCTTGTTTTTCCTATGTATCAACAGACTCTTTAATTCGTAACAGACACATGACCGGAACTTTGTAGTAATCATGAAGTTCTCGCAAATCCATTTCTTTTCCAATCACTTTCTGTATCTCTTCGTTTGTAAACGGATCAAATGCCATCAATAGTGCCTTTTCCAGTTTTTCATTATCTTTATTCCGAAAAGATTTTAAATCATATTTTTCGCCTGTGTAACAGCTCTTTATATCAAATAATACCAGGGCTATAGCTTCTCTTAATCTGCGGCTGTTTGAGCTGGGGTTCGACCGATAAATTTTCAATGCATTCCCTTCCATCGGCAGCAATAGCATACCAAAGGCTTCTTCGTTTCCTTTCTTTATTTTTCCAAATTCTTTTTCCATTTGTGAGTAGATTCTTTCAAACTGATATAACTGCATCTTTTGTCCTCTTCTTTTCTATCGTTTTTCGCTGCAATCCATAACCGGATTTCAATCTTTTGGGATGTTTTCACAATAAAGTACTTGACAAGATAGCCAATATATGTTGCGCGTGCCTTGATTATAAACATATTTCAAGGAGGCTCGTTATGGCTGATTTTTTCTTATCTAATTTAAAATCCACACTCGACAACTGCATCACAGAACTCGATGAAATTCACTCCATGTTCTGCCGGAATCCGGAAAGTGATTTTACCAGGAACCGCAAACTTTCTTTCCGTGAGTATATTCAGTTTATGCTCCAGATGCAGAGTAAATCCGTTTCAAATGAAATTCTTGATTTCTTTGACCATTCTCTTTCTGCTCCTTCTAAATCCGCCTTTACCCAGCAACGATACAAACTTCTTCCTGAAGGATGGGATTTCCTGTTCCACTCATTTGTCAATCAGTGTTTTACCCTATCGGATAATCTCTATAATGGTTACAGATTTTTAGCCTGCGATGGCTCTGATGTTAACATTTCACATAACCCAGTAGATGAAAGAACCTTCATTCATGAAGGCGAAAAAGGTTACTCCTCTGGAAGAAATCAATAAACTTTACCGGATACGCTGGAGCGAGGAAACAAGCTTCCGTGAACTCAAATACACCATCGGTCTGATCAACTGGCACAGCAGCAAGTATGATGGAATCCTTCAGGAAATCAATGCCCGCATGATTCTGTATAATTTCTGTGAATTAGCGACTTCTCACGCTGTGGTAAAAACATCTAAAAATACCAAACACGTCTATAAAATTAATTTCGCCACCGCAGTAAACATATGCAGGGCATATCTCAAACACGGCGGTGACGAAACAGAGACCATGCTTCTCATACAAAAGTATCTGACACCTGTCAGGTACAATCGAAAATATCCTATCCACCTTCGTCCAAAGAGAAATAGGGATTTCATGTATCGGGTTGCATAAATCTTGTCACCATTATGCTGCGTTATGAGGCAGATATGCAATCTGTCTTTTTGTCATACACAAAAAATGATTTGAACTCATCATACACCTGCTTTCTACGCATTAGTCCACCTGAAAAATACAGCATTTCTTAACTGAACAGTATTTTCAATGCATGACCGCATGTGATATACTGTTTTCATCATAAAAAACCTTATCTAAATGACATTGATAGAATATGCTGGTGGAAATATGGTACAATATAAAGGGAGAGAAGCATGGAAATTGATATTTTAATAGACAACTTAACAAACTGCTTAGTGTGTGCAGAAACTGGAGAAGAGTGTAATACGGAGTATCGTCTTGTAGCAAGAACAATTACAAAGCAGGATGCTGCGGAATTAAAAGCTCAAGGGTGGAGATTTGATTGGAGTATTCCGCATTAGAATGGTTATGAAGTTTATGAATTGCTTTTGGAAAGTAGTGATGAAGTGCAGGGTATGGTTGCACTGAAGCATATCCGTAATCAGTACTATACCCATGTGGATATTGTGGAAGCGGCACCAAATAATGTAGGAAGCAGCGGAAAATACAAGGGTGTAGGAGCGCATCTATTCGCAATAGCTTGTAAACTTAGTTGGGATGCAGGGAATGAAGGTTATGTGCAGTTTACAGCAAAAACAGATTTGGTTGAGCATTATAGGAAAATGCTGAATGCAAAGAGTATTGACTGGCATACTTTATATATAGAATCTTATGGTGCAATTGATTTGATTAACAAATATTTTAAGGGTGAATAGAATGATTGTTGCTGAAAGGAAACAGAAGACAATATTGGATAGGTTTGATAAATTTGGCGAAGCAATGCCGGATGGAAGATTAACAGCACCTTCTGATGGGAAGGTATATCGGTTAAGAGAAGCGATACTTTTATCGAAGCAGTTGGGAAGACCATTGTCTCAGGATGAGATGAAGAAATTTGAAGTATAAAGTAAGTAGAGTAAGACCTCCAAGTCGATGTGAGATTTGGAGGTTTTCATATTTGTAATAACAACACGATTAATGTTGTAAAATGGCACAAAAGGTTATACAACCTGACTTTCAGAGTTGAATAGAGCTTCCATAAAATGAAAACCAAGTATGCTTCTCTTAATGTACCACATCAATTTCAGACATCCACCCATGCTTGCATTTCTCCAACTAAGGCAAGCCGAGCATACTCCAATGGCTCATCTATTGCTAATGCATTAAGCGAATTCTGTGAGCATGGAGTTGTTCTTAATCCATTTTCAGCCTTATTACAATCAATCCGTAATATGTAATTTTCATATGTGTTTACATCAATACTGTTTGTCTGTGGGTTATACTCTGCATATATCAATCTCATCTTATCTATCCTTTCCTGTAATAGTATTAAAAGTACTTCATCCAGTTCAAACTGCCATTCTTATAATTTGTTATTAGCTGTTACCAGATTTTCTTGTCTACGCTCCGCTTCGGTCCGCACAGAACAGATGTCCGCTGGACATCTTGTGTCCTTGTTTTTTTCCTTATGAGGGTTCATGACCAAGGATAAAACGATATAACACGATACAAGATGTAACGGAAAGGACACCCTCGAAAACTTTAGTATTTTCAAGGGTTTGCCAAGATTTCCATAACAAAATATAACAGTTATTAAATCTCTTAATAAAATGTACCCTATAGATTGGACAGATTGAGTTTTTAAAACCCTTACCATTAGACAGTAAGTTTTAATGAAAACCCTTAAATCTATACAATGAGTTTACAGGGAACCCTTAACTTCGGACATGGTTTTGATGAACCCCTTCATTTTGGACAAAATCGCTTTTTGACTCCGATTCAGATTGATATTACAATAATAATGAATTGGAGGAAATTATGGCAAACAGAAAGTTTACAGAACAGGAAATGCTCACACTGAGAAATAGCAAATATGTGCTGGATGTATCACCGAGCATTGTACATTTCTCGGCAGAATTTAAAAAACTGTTTTGGGAGGAACTGTCAAAGGGCAGGCTTTCACGTGAGATTATTTCGACTCTTGGGATAGATCCAAATATCCTGGGGGATTCCAGAATAAATGGTCTGAAAACCATGATTGGAAATGAAGTAAAAAAGGGAAATGGTTTTCGAGATCTTAACACCTATGCACAGGGCTGCAACGGATATCTTTCGGCTGAAAATCGGATAAAATATTTAGAAATGCAACTGGCATATAAAGATCAGGAGATTGAGTTTCTAAAAAAAATTGTATCTTTAAATCCGGAGGCTCCGGAATAATGAAAATACCAGCCCATGCAAAGTATCAGATTATTTATGATACCATGCAAAAAAACGATAATCTATTGAATGTAGCTGCCATGTGCGAAATTGCAGGAGTATCCCGTTCGGGATATTACCATTATCTCTCAACAGAAGACCAGCGAATGGAAAGGGAGGAACAGGACAGACAGGATTTTCTTCTGATTCTGAAAGCATACCAGTACCGAGGATATCATAAAGGTGCCCGTAGCATATATATGAGGCTGTTACACATGGAACCGCCGATAGTGATGAATATCAAAAAAATCCGGCGGTTGATGAAGAAGTACAACTTACAGTGCCCTATCCGCAAGGCAAATCCCTATCGGAGAATGGCAAAAGCAATGGCAACTGCATATACCGCACCCAATATAGTAAACCGTGAATTCGAGGAACACGGACCAAGAAAAATTCTGTTAACGGATATCACGTATATTATAAATGGAAAAGCACCCCAGTGCTATATGTCGACAATTATAGATGCCTGTACCAAGGAACTGCTGTCATGGGTTCTCAGCGAATCACTAGAAATTGATTTTGTATTAGAAACAGTAAAACAGTTAATAGAAAAACATGGAACTGATTTAAGCACAGAAACATTAATACATAGCGATCAGGGTTCCCACTATACCAGCATTAAATTTATCCAATTGTTAAAGGATAACGAACTGAGACAGTCTATGTCACGTAGAGCAAACTGTTGGGACAATGCTCCTCAGGAATCATTCTTTGGTCATATGAAAGATGAATTAGATCTATCAGAGTGCCACGGCTATGAGGAGATATTAAACGCAGTTAGGGATTGGACAGAATATTATAATACAGAACGTTATCAATGGGACTTAGCAAGGTTGTCACCTGTTGAATATTATCAATATCTGACAACAGGAATTTATCCACTGATAATCCCTAAAGCAAAAGGTAAAAACAATCAATCAGAGGCATCACTTTGATGCCTCTACACAACAAACAAATATAAAATAGAAATCTGAAAAGGAAAAGTCATAGTGTCCTTGACAAAGGGTACACTTTATAAATTCCCTAAAACAGGTGAAATCTCAATCGATATTTGTGGAGGTGATCTACATGGCAAAACACGAGTTTGGAATTATGATGGATGCTCCTCAGCAGGGCAAGCGATATGACGAGTATGAGCCGTGGAAATATGCCTGTATTTCTGTTGATGACGCCTATTTGGAAGGCGTTGTCGAAAGGCTTACATCCATTGACTTCTATTGGCATACACTTTCCGTCAAAGGCAAAGGGCTTGCATACTGTGGTGTTACACTTGTTCCACCTTGTTCGCTAAAGGCATTTATTGATGTCATTGCAGATAATTCTGAACTATCCGAACTGAAAAAGCTGTTAGAAAATGCATTAAGCAATAACAAGTGGGTAATTCATTACGGACTCTGATAGAGACAAATTCCAGTTGTGCGCCCAGCTAAGGGTGTGTAGTCAAGCCGGTGGGATTCCGG
>ENA-OZEM01000003-OZEM01000003.1-human-gut-metagenome-genome-assembly--contig:-NODE-3-length-149361-cov-19.720239_pt1 | contig 149361 bp, 152 predicted proteins | sample MGYA00245069_ERZ653611 | MGnify/ENA primary metagenome ERZ653611 (study PRJEB26926, sample SAMN06165006) | human gut metagenome | biome: ENVO:00009003; feature: ENVO:2100002; material: ENVO:00002003... | reverse complement strand
GTCGGCAGCGTCAGATGTGTATAAGAGACAGCTGCCATGCATTGTTTTAAGGCAACAATCATTTTTTCCGCATCCAGCGGCTTTGCAAGATGAACATTCATTCCAGCCAGCCGGCTGTTGATAATGTCTTCTGCAAAGGCATTTGCGGACATTGCAATGATTGGAACCCTCCTGGCATCCTTTCTTTTCATTTCCCTGATTGTCCTTGCCGCATCCAGTCCATTCATCCTCGGCATCATAATATCCATATAAATTACCCCAAAATAATCCGGTGCAGATTTCTCGAAGATTTCAACTGCTTCCTGCCCGTCTGCTGCACATGTAACTTCCATACCACTGTCTTCCAGTATACATCTGGAAATTTCCATGTTCAGCACATTGTCTTCCACAACCAATGCCCGCATGCCTTCTACCGAATAATCATCAAGGCTTACTAGCTTATCTGATAAATTACTGTTTTTATCCTGTGTGCCAATTTTGAACGGAATTTTTACAATAACTGTTGTCCCAACACCTGCCTTGCTCTTCAGTTCAATACTTCCATCCATTCTGTCCACGAGCTGCTTCGTAATTGCAAGCCCCAGTCCGGTGCCACCGGTGGATTTGGAGCGGCTCTTGTCCACACGGTAAAAACGCTCGAAGATCCTCTCCTGATGTTCCTTAGAGATGCCGATTCCGGTGTCTTTTACCACGAGATTGGTATGTCCTTCTCTGGAGTAGGTCTGTACATTCACGCTTCCTCCGGGATTATTATACCGGATGGCATTATCACACAGATTGTACAGCAGTTCTTCCATCATCTGTCTGTTCGCCGTCACATAGGCATCTGTTCCGTCAAGCTGAATAGTCACATTGTGTTTCTCGGCACTCATGGAGAGCATTTCCACACAATTCTTCGCCATCTCATGGAGATTCAGAAGTTCAGTATCCGCTTCCTGTTCCGTGCCGTCCAACTCCGACAAGCGGATAATATCATTAATTAAAGTAAGCAGACGGTTTGCACTGTTATGAATTCCATGGGCGAAACGCACCGTATCCTGCTCCGATGCCATTCCGGTCTCGATCAGTTCCGCATAACCGGAGATTGATGTAAGCGGTGTCTTTAATTCATGGGACACATTGGCACTGAATTCCTGACGCATTCTGGCATTTTTCATAATGTCCTCATGCTGTTTGCGGATCATGGACATGAACGGGGTTAGCTCCTCATAGGTCTGCATCTCCGTACATTCCCCGATATTCTGTGCCAGTTTCTCGATGGGAGCCACTAACTTCGTAGTCAGCACTCTGGCTGCCACCATACACAGCACCAGCAGCACCACGAAAATCCCCACCATCATCGGCAGCGCCTGGCTGAAAATGCTGTAAATGCTTCTGGCATCCTTGGACAGTCGTAAAATACTGCCATCCTCCAGGCGGATCGCATAATAAAAGGTGGCCCGGGACAAAGTCTCGGAATTACGGACTGCTTCTCCTTCTCCGTCCTGCATGGCCTCCCGGATCTCCGGGCGGGACGAATGATTCCCCATCGCCACAGAATCTGCCTCATTGTCATATAACACCTGTCCGTCACCGTTAATCAGGGTCAGTCGAAGATCCGATTCTACGGGTGCTCCGTTTGCTTCGATCTCTTCTACCGAAGAGCAGCTTTTCAACAGGGAGCCATAGCTTTTCAGATCCTCCAGCACCTGTTTTCTAAACAGATCATAATACACTACTGTGATCAGCACCATGGTAAGCAGGATCGTCACCGTGGCAATGAGGATCATCATTTTGTTAATCTTTTTCTTCATCTTCTGTTACGCTTTCTCACCGTTCATAATGTATCCCACATTACGTACTGTCTTGATCAGGCTGCCTTCTTCCTTCAGCTTCTGACGCAGAGTCTTGATATGCATATCCAGCGTTCTGGACTCTCCCTCGAAATCAATCCCCCACACCCGGTCTAAGATCAGTTCCCTGGTAGTCACGATACCGGCATTCGTCATCAAAAGCTTTAACAGTTCATATTCCTTGTAAGTCAGTTCCACCGGCTCCTTACCTACCATCACGGAATGTTTCTCTCTATCCAGCACAATATTGCCAAGCTTCAAAATCTTATCTTTGTCCTGAGTCTTCTGACTTCTCCGAAGCATTGCTTTGACCCTGGAGATCAGTTCCATGACACCGAAGGGTTTCGTAATATAATCATCCGCTCCCAGATCCAGACCTTTCACTTTATCGATCTCCGTGGTCTTGGCCGTCACCATGATCACCGGCACCAGTACTGTATCCTGTCTGGTACGTAGCTTTTTCACGATACTCAGTCCATCCTCATCCGGCAGCATAATGTCTAACAGGATCAGATCCGGTGCTGTCTCGTTCAATGCCGCATAGAAATCTGTGGCGGAGTCAAAACCTTTTACCTCATATCCTACATTTGCCAGGGCAAAGGTCTCAATCTCCTGAATGTTTTTATCATCTTCTACTACATAGATCAATGCCATCTCACAGCACTCCTCTCTGACTGTGCTTTCTCTTCTTAACTATACCTCTGTAAATCCTTACTCCGCAAGTAATTTTGCATTCTTTTCCATAACACGATCCTGCTTTGTGGGAGGTAACTGGTATTTTTCACGGCATGCCATCACTTTACCCTGAAAATCCAGATTATCCTCCTGGCGCAGTTCATCCAGATAAGCATGCGTATCGAATTCATCTTCATTCACCTGTACCAGGCAGACCGCAATGTTGGAGCAGTGATCACTGACACGTTCAAAGTTCGTGATCACATCAGATAAAATAAATCCCAGTTCAATGGTACATTTTCCCTTGCGAAGTCTGCGCACATGACGCTGTTTCACATCCAGGCTCAATCCGTCAATAACCTCTTCCATGGGTTCTACCTGTCTTGCCAGGTTCAGGTCTCCCTTTATAAAGCTGTTCATGGTAATATCCAGAATGTCATGTACCGCTCTTTCGAATACCTTCAGTTCTTCCTGTGCTTTATCGGAAAAATCCAGCTTTTTGTCATACATTTCCTGCGCAGCTTCTTTCACATTGCGGGCATGGTCGGAAATCCTCTCAAAATCACCGATGCAATGTAAAATAGTGTTCAGTGTCTCGCTGTCTTTACCGGACAGCTGTCTGGAACTGAGCTTCACCAGATAAGTGCCAAGCTCATCCTCAAAGCGATCCACATCTGTCTCCATCTGTGCTACCTGCTCTGCTTTTGCCTCGTCATACCCCTGCAGTAATTCCATGGCGAGGTCCATTGCCTTGCGGGATTTGTCTGCCATAACAGACGCTACCTGTCTGCTCTGTTCTACCGCATAGGCAGGTGTATCCAGGAATCGGGGATCCAAAAGGCTCAGTGTCTTGTCTGTCTCAGACATTTCCTTCACATCTTCATGCGTAGGCAGTGTCAGGCAGGCAAGCTTTACCAGTCCATTGGAAAATGGCAGCAATACCAGCGTGGCAGCAACATTAAAGTAGCTGTGGACCACTGCAATGCCGAAGGGGGTTGCCACTTCTCCTAAAAAAGCAAAGGGATGAATGGCATTTGCAGTATAAAAGATTCCAAGGAACAATATCGTTCCGATAATATTGAAATACAAGTGGATCAGTGCCGCACGCTTTGCGTTGCGGGAAGCACCGATACCGGAGATCATAGCGGTAACACAGGTACCGATATTCTGTCCCATGATAATGGGAACTGCTGCGCCGAAGCTTACCGCTCCGGTCATGCACAGTGCCTGCAAAATACCTACAGATGCGGAAGAGGACTGGATCACCGCTGTGAGAATGAGTCCTGCCAGCACACCAAATACGGGATTTTGGAACTTGATCAGCAGATTGGTAAACTCCGGTACCTCTGCCAGAGGTGAAACTGCTGCGCTCATGGAATCCATGCCAAACATCAGAATTGCAAAGCCCACCAGGATGGTTGCCGCATTTTTTAATTTATCTTTATGGGAAAACAGTAAAATACCCACACCCACGATTGCCAGAATCGGCGAAAAAGAACTGGGTTTGAGCATACGGATCCAGAAGGCATCACTCTCAATGCCTGCAAGGCTTAAGATCCAGGAGGTCACCGTGGTACCGATATTGGCGCCCATGATAATGCCCACTGCCTGTTTCAGGCTCATAATGCCGGAATTGACAAATCCGACTACCATTACAGTGGTAGCGGAGGAGGACTGGATCACGCCGGTGACCACCGCACCCATCAAGACTGCCTTGATCGGGTTGCTGGTCAGTTTCTCCAGGATACGCTCCAGACGTCCGCCGGATGCCTGGGACAATCCATCACCCAGCAGATTCATTCCGTATAAAAACAGTGCAAGTCCTCCTACCATCTTCAGCAAATCAAAAAAGTCCATACTCTAATCCTCTCATTTTACATAACATACTTTACATTTTCGGTTTCTATCTTCACTTTATCTTGCTTATGTAAAATGCAATATCTTCGAATGTAAAATTTATGTAAAATTGCAACGATGCAGAGCCATGAACTATTGCTCTATGCTCGTCAGATGCTGGCATCTGTAAGAGGATATGACAATAGTTCTTTGGCGAGCAAGCCTCAATGAGCAAAAGCAAATCCTCGCAGAGGCGATTTTGCGAATTGGGCTCTGCATTGTTGCTGGCCTTCGTAAGAGCATATGACAATAGTTCTTTTGCGAATTGGGCTCTGCATCGTTGACGGGATTTTGCGAATTGGGGCTTAGCATCGTTGCCGGGATCATCGAATTCTAGTATAATTTTACCCCTTCCATATCTCCGGTCATACGGAAGATCGCCCACTGGGCAATATTTACTGCATGGTCGCCTACCTTTTCCAGGTACTTTGCCATCATCAGATAATCCACCACACGATCAGCATCCAGATTCTGTTCCCGGATAGCCTGCATCATCTCTTTCTTCATATCGTTAAAGAGGTCGTCCACCACATCGTCATGCTCCACAACTTTTTGGGCATTCGCTTCATCTCCCTCCACGAAAGCCTCCACAGAATTATGGATCATATCCTTTGCCTCTTCCATCATTTTCATAAGCAGCTTTTCCTGTTTTCCCTCAGAATTCATATTCCCCATCCGCAGATACAGCTCCACCATATCTGCCACATGATCACCGATCCGCTCAATGTCTGTTACAACCTTCAGTGCTGCACTCACCAGCCGCATATCTCTCGCCACCGGCTGTTGTCTGGTCAACAGACTTAAGCACATAGCTTCAATGCTTCTCTGCATATCCACCATCTTGTGATCCGTATCCAGCAGAGTTTTTAAAATATCCTCTTTGTTCTCCCGCATTCCATATAGCATATGGTCATAGCTGATCTCCGCATGTTCTCCCATCTCCGATACTTTGTTTTTCAAAGTCTCAAGATCCTGCTCAAATAATACTCTGGGTGACATCTCCCATTCCTCCTATCTATTCATTCAAAATCAACCAAACCGTCCGGTGATGTAGTCTTCTGTCCGTTTATCCTGGGGTCTTGCAAAGATCTCAGAGGTTGCATTCTTCTCGACCACTTCTCCTACCAGGAAAAATGCGGTATCATCCGACACTCGGGCTGCCTGCTGCATATTGTGGGTTACGATGACCACAGTGTACTTTTTCTTCAGGGTCTCCATCAATTCCTCGATCTTTAATGTAGAGATCGGGTCCAGGGCGGAAGTAGGTTCATCCATCAGAAGCACCTCCGGGGATACTGCCAGTGCCCTGGCAATACACAGTCTCTGCTGCTGCCCGCCGGACAGACCCAGTGCAGATTTATGCAGACGGTCCTTTACTTCTTCGAAGATAGCGGCACCCTGCAGGGAACGCTCCACGATCTCATCCAGTTCCTTTTTATTCTTGATGCCATGCAGTCTTGGACCATAGGCAATATTGTCATAGATAGACATGGGAAAAGGATTTGGCTGTTGGAATACCATACCCACCTTTTTACGAAGCAATGTGGTATCCACCCGCTTATCGTAAATGTCCTCTCCGTCCAGGATCACTTTTCCTTCGACTCTGCAGCCATCCACCAGATCATTCATCCGGTTCAGGCAGCGCAGGAAAGTGGATTTGCCGCAGCCACTGGGACCGATAAATGCGGTGATGGCATGATCTGCGATCTCCATATTTACATTTTTCAGTGCGTGGTTCTCTCCGTAATGGAGATTTAAGCTTTCCACGGTTATTTTACTGTTAGCCATAAAGGTCTCTCCTTTTTGTGATTTCTCTTACTCTCGTCTCAATTTATTTGCTGCCAGCTTGGTCAGCAGATTCAGGATCAATACAATAACAATGAGAACACATCCGATTCCAAATGCGTTGTCATATTGTCCCTTCTGCATCTGCAGATACAGTTCGATCGTCAGGGTTCCGCCGGACTCCATTGCCTTATGGGCCAGCTTCGCCAGATTGTCCCCGAAAGCTCCGGTGAACTTCGGCAGCTTATAATCGCTTCCCGCGGTAAATAAGAGTGCAGCGGATTCTCCCACGATACGTCCCAGTGCCAGGATGATACCGGTGACGATACCCGGCATGGAGGACGGCAGAAGGATGGTACGGATCATATGCCATTTTGTGGATCCCATTCCCAGAGCACCGGTACGATAGCTGTCCGGTACGGTTCGCAGAGCTTCCTGCGTATTTCTGGTGATCAGCGGCAGCACCATCAGGGTCAGGGTAAAAGAACCGGTGAGTAGCGAATAACCGAATCCCAAAGTCTCTCCGAAGAAGATCATACCGAATAGGCCGAAAATAATAGAAGGAATACCGGACAGGGTCTCGGTGGTAAATTCAATGAGGGAGACCAGCTTGCCGGGTTTGGCATATTCGTTCAGGTAAATAGCGCTTCCCACACCAATGGGGGTTGCGATCAGCAGAGTGATCACGATGATGTACAGAGTATTTAACAAGTTACCGGCAATACCCGTGGTCTGTTTTCTGGCACTGGTCACAGTCGTTAAAAATGCCCAGTTCACGGTGTGAATGCCTTTCACAAAGACATATAGGATAATTCCCAGCAAAAGTGCCACCGCCAGTGTGGCGGAGATGTAAATAGCTGCCAATAGCAGCATGTCAGTGGGGCGTTTTCTTTTTACATATAAGGTGTCTTTATTCATTGTCATCCGCCCCCTTTTTCAGTATTTTATTCAGCGCTACATTAATGACCATAATGAATACAAACAACACCAGTCCGATGGTAAACAACACCTGTCTGTGCAGTCCGGAAGAATATCCCATCTCGCTGACAATGGCTGTGGTCAGGAATCGCACGGAGTTAAAGGGCAGGGGCACATTCACGCTGCTGCCGGATACCAGTGTGATAGCCATAGCCTCTCCGATAGCTCGTCCCACTCCCAGAACGATAGCGGTCACAATTCCGGATTTGGCTGCCGGAAGGATGGACCGGAAAATGGTCTGCACATGGGAAGCACCCAGTGCCAGGGAGGACGATTTTATTCCTGCGGGAACGGCGCGTATGGAAGTCTCGCTGATATTGATCACCGTGGGCAGGATCATGATCGCCAGTACGATCACGGCAGACAACAGGTTCGCACCTCCGGTGAACTGGTGTGTCGTGGATCCCCGGAAGATCAGTCTTTCTAATTGATACATGAGAGGATTCAATAAGTAGATTCCCAACAATCCGTAGATAACGGAAGGGATGCCGGCTAACAGCTCTACCGCAGGCTTTACAATGGCAGCTAAGGGTCTGGGTGCCACCTCTGCCAGAAATACCGCTGTCAGTACGCCGATGGGTACACCCAGTAAAATTGCCAGTGTTGTACCAACGATAGAAGTCAGGATAACCCACAGAATACCGAATTTCGGCTCTGCCGCCGTCGGCATCCATTCTGTACTGAACAGAATCTCTTTTAATCCCACTTTTAAGATTGCCGGAGTGCCACTGATGATCATATATAAGGTAATGGAAACTACCGCCAGTACAGCGAAGAAGGCACAAATCGTAAAGACTATTTGTGCCACAGTTTCCACTACCGCTTTGTTTTTTCTGTTTCCCATTACGGAAGCGTGTGTTTGACTATTCATCGCTTTTTCCTTTTCTCGATTCCGAAACTTACTTTACAGTGATCAGACCAACTTCGGAAGCGATCTGCTGTCCTTCGTCACCCAGTACAAAGTCGAACCATGCCTGTACCAGATCGTTCTGCTCGGAGATCTCACCTTTGGTAGCCATTACGAAGGGTCTGCTTAAGAAGTAGTTACCAGCCTTGATGTTCTCTGCGGTAGCCTCTACGCCTTCCAGGGAAAGTGCCTTAACACTATCATCCAGTGCATCCAGGGAAGCGTATCCGATAGCTCCGGGAGTGGATGCTACTTTAGCGATCACAGCACCGGTGCTGTCCAGTTCGTTTGCATATTTGCAGGCATCCTTCAGGTCAACCAGCTCTTCAAAAGCACCTCTGGTACCGGAACCTGCCTCACGGCCGATCACGATGATAGGCTCATCTGCGCCGCCGACTTCTTTCCAGTTGGTAACTGTGCCATTGTAGATGTTCGTCAGCTGCTCTTTGGTCAGATCTGCTACTTCGTTAGCAGGATCTACACATACAGCAATACCGTCAATTGCTACTATGTTCTCTGCAACGCCTGCTGCCTTTTCCTCATCCTTTAAGCTTCTGGAAGAGTTGCCGATATCGGCAGTTCCGTTGGTAACAGCTTCGATACCTGCACCGGATCCTACGAACTCAGCAGTTACGGTTACATCAGGATATTCTTCCATGAAAGCTTCGCTCAATGCATTGGCTAACTTCTCCATAGAAGTACTTCCTACCATGGAAATGCTGCCGGACAGACCTGCGGTGGTTTCAGTAGAAGCTACTTCACTGCTTGCTGCTACAGTGCTTTCTGCTGCGCTGCTCTCTGCTACGGAAAGCTGCGCTGTGGTTGCATCACTGTTACCGCATGCAACCAATGTAGTTACTGCTAATATTCCTGCTCCGATCAGAGCTAATAATTTGCTGTGTCTTACTCTCATAATAATGTCCTCCATGTGTTTGTTTTTCTTTCTCTTGATTACGCAATCATACTAACATGAAGGAAATTCACATAATATCACAGTCCGGTAATTTATTTGTAAGATTTAGGTAAAAAGGTGAGCCGTGAAAATGGCGACGGATGCGTAGCAGACGCTTTTATGAATGCAGCGTGGGCTGAACGTAAATCAGATGCTCTCCAGAATGCCGTCAGCAATTGCCCGGGCAATCTCATCAAACCGGCTGTCAAAGAGTTCATTGTCCGCGTCCGTATTGATAAATCCCACTTCTACCAGTACCGCCGGCATATTTGTGCTGTTCAGCACCACCAGATTCGGTCTTTCGTTCACCCCCAGATTCACGAATCCCACCTGCTCCAGTCCGGCATTGATGTTGTACGCCATCCTGGCTGCCGCCCCATAGCGGTTGTAGACCAGACTCTCCACTCCGCTGTACTGGTTCGGATAAGGACTGGAATTGCGATGGATCGAGACAAAATAATCTCCTCCCACCTCATTTCCCTCCTGCGCCTTCTGATAAGGAGACTCGTAGATATCTGTGGTCCTGGTGTAATACACATCCACTCCGTTTTCTTCTAAGATGCTTCCCACCGCCAGTGTCAGCGCCAGCGCATCCTCACTTTCTTTTCTTCCCTTATACGTGGCCCCGGGGTTTGCACCACCGTGTATGGAAATACAGCTACTATTTTTGTATATAAAAAGAGGACCGCTTTCGCAATCCTCTCTCTTTCCAAGTATCTGTAAGCTCTCTCAAATGGCAAGTTACCGCAGATTACTAAGTTAGAAATGCAACTAGATGGAGAAGGTTTCGGAAGTATAAATTTGCCTGAAGGATATACTTATGAAAACACCATGATATTAGTCACTTATGCAATCGTAAATGGATTTAGATATGATTTTGCATATAATGCCGTTCAAAGTACACGTTATATGTACATAGGAACTGATAACAAGATACATGTATTGAATACTGGTTTTAAAAATTGTATGTTTGAATTATATGTTCAAAAATATATTACAGTATAAAATCAGTAGTGAATACGCAATCTGTACTCAAAAGTATCTGTAAGTTCAGAAGAATTACTGGGATGCAAGTATAGGTTATTATTTGATGCAACATTCACATTTATATGAGCTGTTGTTATTAAATCAACTGATTTTATTTGTTTGTAGCTTGTTATTTTCCCATTAGAAATAGAAGATATACTTCCTATATTTTTTTGATATTCTGAATTAAATGTTACAGACTGCCATCCCGTATCTGCTATATTGGAATCAACCTGGTCTAACTTGCCAGTTAATATAAAAAGAGTGGCGAACACCCCTTCTTGTTCGCCACTCTTTTCCCATGATAAACCATGAGAAGGATTCAATGGGTAATTTTAGAGTATCATACCTTCTGCTGATCCGTCAATTATAGAATGCCGCCTGGATACTGTCGTATCCTACTTTTCCATCTTTTACCAGGTTCAGCTTGTCCTGCACTGCAATGGTCTCTTTCCTTGCGTCTTTTCCATACTTACCATCTACGTTCTGGTCATGTCCTAAGATCTCATTGCAACGTGTCTGCCACCACTTAACTACCGCTCCCCTGGAGCCAACCTTGTAGCTCAGCCCGAATCTCTTCGCCTGCAGGCAGATCTGCTGTTTTACATACCGAGTATTCTTGCCATCTTTGCCATCTTCAGCCAGCTTTCTTCCCTGCTCATCCCGATAACCGTCTGCATTTGCAGCTTTCTGGAAGTTCTGAATATTAATATTACAGGTTTCTTCTCTTTGCGCCGGTACTGATACCATTTCAAAGTCCGTATAAAAGATATTGATATCACACTTGCCACTTATTCCAGGGACAGATCCTGATGATGTATACTGCCAAATATCCGCAAGGTCAATCTCCGCCGCTGACAGACTGGACGTATAGCGTGCATACCATACGTATACCTTTCCCAGTGCTTTTACGATCCGGTTCATGTCAAAATATTTATTAAGGTAATCTTTGTTGGTATAGATCACCGGGAGATAACCGGCTGCTTTGACCTTTTGCAAAAATGCAATTGCCATATCTGTAGCCAGCTGTTTTGTGACATTCACGCCTCTCTTACGCGCATAATTTACAGAGTCGTACTCAAAATCAAATGCAATAGGGCATTTGCTCCAGTACTTTTTAGCCTGAGTGATACAAAACTCTGCCTCTGCCACTGCCATTGCTGCGGTGTAGGCATATGAAAACCAGTAGAGCAGCACCTGCACAGCCAGATTAAAGCAGGCCAATGCATTGCTCACATACTTCTCGTCGACGTTATTTTTTCCGTAACCAGCCCGAATACCTATAGGCTTATATCCGGCATCACGCACTTTTTTGATATTAACATTTCCATTGTGTTTGGAAATATCCGGTCCTTTTGATAATGCCTTTTTCATTCCTCTTCCTCCTCTGATCCATTCAGCTTGCCGTCATCCAGCAGATCCTTCACTGCCTGGAACCACTTTTCTATAACGCTTTCTAAGAACTCATCAGTGACAAAATACTGCAGCCATGAAGGCAACAGTTTTCTTGCCTGACTTACTACATACTTCATCTTCTGCTTTCCGGAACCCGACTCTTTAAATGCATGTTCTGCCTTCAGAAACAGGTGATACACATCCACTCTGATCTCATCAATCGTCTTATCGCGGATGTATACCCATAAAAATGTTCCTACTACCAGTGCCGTCAGCACTGCCAAAATAATTACCATGATTGTACTTGTGCTCATTCTTTTACCTCTCTTTCCAAATCTTCAATTCTGTGATTTGCTACTTTAATTTGTTCCTGCATAACTGCCTGCGCTTCTTCTAGCTTGAATGTGCGTTCTATGACTGTGTTATGCTTATCCACCTTTTTTTCGAGCTGCTCCAACCGATATGTAGTCAATTTTGTATTGACCAGAATTCCGCAGAAGGCGCCTGCCGCACTTCCCGCGCAGCCGATCAGTGCCACAATGATTTCTGTTGCCATCTCAGTCTCCTTAATATAATGAGCCGGTCACCTCCTGAAGGAAGTAATCGGCTCTTGGCTCTTGGTTACTATGTTTTATTGTTTAAGGACCGTCTCTCACTCTCATAAGCAGCCTCCTACTCTGCGGTTGCGGTCAGATCTGCCAGTTGTGTCTCCAATGTATTGATCTGATCCCGGAGAGCCTGTCTCTCTGCATGGACAGCCTCCATATCATACTCGGTCTGCTCACCAAGGAGAGTATACTCATAGGTCTTGATAACCTTATAGTCACTGGCGGAGATTCTGGCCTTGAGGTCATCGATTTGCGCAGTCAACTGACTGATCTGCTGCTGTCGTGCCTGCTCTGCAAGCTCCTCTTCGGTCGGTTCAGGTTGCACCGGTGCAACTGGCTCAATATATACTGAGCCATCATTTGACAGCTCATACCAGCCGTCACCCGCGCGAAATAAAGTTGTGTATGCCTCATACTCGCCGTTGTCCAGCGGGTATTTACATCCCTCATCCAGGTAGAGGCGGAAGCCGTCAGTATTTACTGTGAGATTGTCTCCGGTGATCCGGATCACATGAGGACTCTCTTCTGACACAATGACCTTTGTAACGGTCTTTTTCTTTTTAAATTTTATGTAACCCATGTGGGCTCCTTTCTGGCGCTCTTGTGGCTGCGCCCGCCATCTGATCTACTACGCTAAATGGCAAGTTAAATTGGTTTGATATAAAAAATGTATATGGCGAATATACAGCAGTTGGCTCTAATAACAGTGCAGAAATTTGTAGGTTATCATTGACACCTGGCACGTGGCTTTTATTAGGATATATAGATAACAGTATGAGTAAAGACACTATTTATAATAACTCTATATTTAGAGAGTCTCTAAGTCATCATTGCCAAACTGTACGTAGTACTTTAATTGGTGGCGGTGGAAGTGTTAATTCCTATGCAATTACCGTACAAACCAATATGGATATGCTATTGGGCACTTATGATAATTCTGATATTAAAGGCAACATATTTAGAGGGACACTTTTAGCAATAAGATTATTAAAAATATAATATTAATAGTACCATATGCGTAGTTTAATAGTTTTTGCTATATCCTCTATATTATAAGTAATATGCCGCTTACAGTACATTTCAAAATTACTGTGCTTGGTATAGAACTCCGACATATGCATTGGCTGGTATCCTACCTGTGGCAGATGGATTAGAGTATCTTCCCTGTATATAAACATATCCAGTATTTATTCCTGTTCCGACTTCAATGCCGTTCACGTGGGTATATTGTGCTTCATCTCTATTATAAAGTACCCATGAACAGACAGCCATAGGTATATATCCTGTTTTTGTAACATTAAATGTGATTGTAAAATTGCTATTTTTGCTTAATATTACATCCGAACCGAGTTCAACTTTTTCTGTCACAAACTTATTTAACTTGCCATTTAACTCAGTATATGTATCCGCTACCGCCTTGGCATCCGGCACGTAGCCGGTCACCTTGGTAGCCAACAGATCCTCCTTTGTTGTGATCATCTGAGCAAATGCCGGGGCTGTCAGATCGGCAAAAAACTTCTTGATCTTACCCATGATTACGGACAGTTTTTCTCCGGTCGCAATGTTAGAACGGCTGGATGCCTGGGTAAAAGCCACGGTCATGTTGTCAGCCACAGTAGGCGTATCTCCTTTAGGTCCCTGTTCTCCTGTATCTCCCTTTTCTCCCTTCGGGCCGGCAGTTCCGGGATCTCCCTTAGCTCCTGTATCACCCTTGATGCCTTTAAGATTACAGGCGTATACCCACTTTGCTACCGTAGCCACTCCGCCAGTTGTGCAACGATATGCATTTCCGGTATCTGTGTTAAGATACATATCTTCTGCAAGTGCATCCGATATTCCTGTGCCGCTAAATACTGTAGGTGTGGTGCTTGTCCCGGTAATCGCGGTACCTTCTGTCCAGCGTGAGCCCCGGATTCCCTGATCTCCCTGTTCTCCCTGCGGTCCGGGAATTCCCTGACCTCCTTGTGGACCTTTAAAATTACCAATTAATACCTTTGCCATAATCCATCCTCCTATGCATCCGGTGTTATATAATAGATATTTCCATTGTCATCCGTAGAAAATTGTGGTGCATCTGCTCCATCCGCGTAATACGCCCACAGGTTCCCCTCCGCATCCCCAGAAAGAGTAAACAAACCGTTTATAGGCACGGTTACCCCACTGTCTCCGCGCTCTCCCTTTTCTCCTGTATCCCCCTTTTCGCCTTTTTCCCCTTTTTCGCCTTTTTCCCCTTTCGGACCCTGAATGCCTTGAGGACCGTTAAATTGACCGGTCTCCAGTTTTTGTGTAACATCTTCCACCAAATCCTCTGCGTGTTTGCTGGTGGTCTGCGCAGATTCCGCAGACTTTGCTGCTGCCGTTTCGGATCCTGCTGCCGCCGTCGCACTTGCACTGGCATTATCGGCGGATATCTCTGCCTGCTCCGCAGACACCCTGGCGGATTCCGCGGACTTTGCTGTTGCCGTCTCGGATCCTGCTGCCGCCGTCGCTGACTTTGCCGCTGCGGTCGCGGAGGCGCTTGCATTCTCGGCTTGCACAGTGATGTCCGCCAGATAATTTGGTTGCAACTTATCTGCGGTGATACTGCCATTTTTGATGTCTGCCTTTACCTTGCCATCGTCTCCTACTGTCCAGTAAATCGTGCCCGAATCGAGAAATTCAAACTGTGTGATTAGCGCTGAGAGATCCACGGACTTCTGCGTGCCATCATCCAGCGTGATGATCAGCTGCTGTGCATCCGGATCATAGTCAAAATTGACCGCCAATTTTTCCAGCATGGTATCGATGACCTGCTGTGCGCCGGAGACCGCCGTGATTGTAAACTTACCAGTAGTCTCATCATAATCAATCTTATTGATGCAGGACTGCGCATCGACCTTGTCAAACTTGGTGAGTTCATGCGTGATCACACGGTCATCAATGGTGCTTACACCCTGACTCAGCTTATCCAGATTACGCTTATTCAGCGGTGTGTTGATTGACGGCTTATTTTCCCAAACGGTAGGTTCATACGCTTTCTGCATTCTGCTCTTCCCCTTTCTCTTCTTTCTGTTTTTTCTCCAGTGCGTCTCTGACCGCAATTTCCATTAATAATTCTTCCTCTGCACGCCGCTCCTGCTTTATCAGGATATCCTGCAAAGCCATACGCTTGACTTCCTCCGGCAACCCGGAACTATCCACAAAGTTTGTAATTGCCTGACTAAATTCCCTGATTTCTAAATTGCTCATTCTTAATCCTCCGGTCCCAAATAAGTAATAACAGTCCCACTAATGGATTTTGTTCTCCACGCAACTACCGTACCTTTATAATTCATATAGCCCGACACACCGATAGCTCTTACGCTGACCAGATCAACGCTTGATAGCTTATTTACGATAGTCGCAGCGCTGATTCTGTCCGCTTTAATCACACCGGAGGATGTCCAGTTGGCTACTTCCATGTAATTAGCCTTTACGGTTCCGGCACTGATATAGTTGGCTTCTACCGTTCCCAAACGGGCGCTTACACCATTCAGATCAGAGACTGTCACATGATCTGCTTCCAGGCTCCCCACGCGGCCACTGACGGCGTTCAGAGAGTCAATGGTTGCCTTGGTGGCAATCAGGTTGTTCAGTTCCAGTTTTGCCACATTCAACGTCTCTATGGTGGCATATTTGCTGACCAGTTCATCCGCATTTACCACACCGACCAGGTCTATCCGTTCTGCCTTGATCTTGATGCTTTCCGCAGTCTGATTGATCTCTGAAACGATATTGTCCTTGGATACCTTGGTAAGGATCTGCTGTGCATTGATGCTGATCTGCGTGGACAGATTCTGGTTGATATCTTTCATTTCCAGACGAGTTTCATCCACCGTCCTGGTAAGCACATTTGTTTTTCCCTTTAACTGGATAATCTGCTTCTGCAGTCCATTAACCTGTCCGGTCCTGTACTCCTCACCCTCCGCTGTATAACTGTCCCGGAGTGCCTGGATGCCTTTCAGGGTTCGCTGCAGGATGTAAGTGTACACATCTTCACGGGTCGTATGTAACAAAATGCCATCCCCCACCTCCAGGCAGGGATTGCCGCGGGCTTCCACCTGTGCCGGACGGTACCATACGACACCGATCACGCTGAGGACATTGTCTGCGATAGTCTGCAGTTCTGCCGCAGACTTGCCATACACCAAAAAGTTATCCTCTATGATGTAACAGTTATTACCGGTACCGGAGATAGCACCGATGTCGTTCTCTTCCTGCCGGATCTGCAGCTTATCAATATGCTGACAGATAAAGTCCTCATACTGACAGGATAGATACATGCTCTTGGATACTTCCGATGTTCCCATCGGATCTGCAGGATAAAGGTCATCTGACGGATACAGATCATCCGCCGGATACAGCCCCTCTATCATCTGCTCCAGCACCACATATCGCAACTTGCCTGCTCGGGTAATGTGTCCAAAGCAGCCATTGATCTCGCAGATGGCTTCTATAACCGTCTTTCCTGGGAGTTCTCCGGGATCTATGGTTTTTTCTACCACCATATCATCGTTAACCAACGTAATTTCTTCCTGCTCCACGCCGACATATGTGCAAAAGTTATCCCGGAACTGCCGAAGAGTTATCGGAAATGTCAGGCTGTTATACCACGCAGCCACATCTGTATTCAGGATGTCGTACATAGCATCGTATGCTACGATATCCCGATATCTTCTATCTGCCGTAGGTACATCAGAATCCACTTTATAAACTCCCATCATAAAAGGAGCCTCATCGGCTCCTTCCAATGTTACTGATACTGATATCTTTTTCCCTGCAAGAGGTACTACCCGTTCCCTGACCCTCAATTTGAAAGTACTCGCCTCACATCTGCCAAAACTTATTTCACTCTCTGAGCATAGTCTCTCTGTGAGTTCTGCGCTTTCACCTTTCCAGTCCTCCTCATTCAGCACACTTCCATCACTACATTCAATCTGCATTTTTTTGGAAACAGATGTGTCATTATAAATATCTTTATATTTGTAATCTACCATGTCTCCTCCTTAATACTCTATGAATGCAACACGCAGAGGTTTATACTCAAGCTCCATGCCGTTCCACGACTTCGTTTCTACTGTATAATTCGGCACATACATTTCTCCCGTCTTATATTCTCCGGTGTTCACATCAAAGTATGTGACTAATGCTTTCCTTTCCTTCACATTTATGTATGCAGTTTCCAAAGCCTGCAGAAAATCTGTCATTTCTGCAGACTCCATAGGAATTGTATTGAACTCTATTTTGGTTGTATAATGGTCTGCGACCTCACGGTATAACTTATTCAATCCATTTCTGTCAGAATCCAAGTCTGCTCTCTGTTCTGGGCTTACCTTATAATTTTCGATATCCACATATTTCGAAATATCTGTATCTCCTACTTTTAACAGCCACCCTTGAAATGCCATTCTGTTGCCTCCTTATACATCCAGCAACAGGTAATTTCCGGTTGCCTTAAAATACTCCCTGTTTACCTTTTTCAATAATTCCGCAAATTTCACGCCATTTATTTCTATCGTATTTCCAGAAGCTATGATTCTGATGATGGTCTCCAAAAGTGTAATGATCTTATCCAGCTTTTCCGCGGAAATGGTTCCTCCAGATCCTGCCGCAGCCTGCGCTGCACTCAGTGCCATTTTCTGTAACTTATCTTCCGGTGATACAATTTCTCCCTGATGCCTATTATCACCGATCATGGCAAGCTGTGGCGTATTAGCCTTGACATATCCACCGTTCCACAATTTAGGTATCTGCGGTGGATCACTCGGCATTTCGAAGCCCCAGTCTTTTCCAACCAGATCTCCTGCCTTCTTTGCGACGCTTCCGATGCCATTTACCACATTGCGTAGTGTAGAATATATCAGTGAAATCATTGCATTCACACCGTCAATAATAAGATTACATACTCCCTTGATAGATCCCCAAATTGCTTGCCAGATTCCATCCGTAATTTTTTGTAAGCCTTCCCATGCCTTTTTCCAGTTGCCTGTAAACACTCCGGTGAGGAAGTCCAACAGTCCTCCCAGTATTTTCATGGCTCCAGATATAATGTCTGACACGGTTGCGAATACGGTACTCATGATGTTTATCACAATGTCTGCCACCTGCTTGATTGTCGGTGCCAGATACCCAATAATTGGTTTGATTACGGTACTCCACGCGGCTGCAAGGAAATCGCCTACTGAGCTGATCAGATTAAGAATGTTATCCCATAGTGGTCTTAGATTTTCTTCCCATAATTCCTGTAACGCTTCCTTTGCATGATTCAGTACCGGCATTGCAATATCATTCCACAGTTCTAAAACCGTCTTCTTGATATCATTCCAGGCATCTACAATGTTTCCAAAGGTACTGCTTCCCTGAGACTCCCACCAGTCTGTAAGAGAGCTACCAAGTTCTTCAACAATTTTTCCTGCCAGTGATGCACATTCTCCACCGAATTCAAACAGATCTGTGAGTGTACCTTCTATCAGCTCCTGATTGTCTTTCATCCACTGGGATGTGTGTTCTGTGGAAATTTCAAACCCTTCCGCGAAGATTGTTCCCAGTGACATTCCAAATCCAGTACATCCAGTCAGAATATCATTGATTCCGTTTGCAATATCAGGTCCTGCTTTATCCAGTGCCCCGAGCAGATTATTGTATATCTGCTCATTGATATCCGTAAGATTTGTAAATCCGTTCGCAATAGACTGGCTTACATCACTGCTCCAAGATTCTATCTTTTTCCTGTTGCGCTCCAGATAGCTTGCAATTCCATCCAGCCCTAGGTCTACCGCCTTGGCTGTAACAGCAATCTTATTCCCGATTCTGTTTCCGAGATATCCTCCCAGCGGATCCATGATTGTCTCAATGTTTCTGACTGTAGTTTTGGCCAATGGATCCATCTGAGCCATGATTCTTGAAAAATTATCCTTCAGATTTCCGAAATCAATCTTTTTCAGACCATTGTTGAACTGATCTGCAAAATTTTTGACACCGGGAATCTTGAATGCATCTGAGAGTTTTTTCGAAATTTTATCCACACTGGCTTCAACTTCCTGCGTGGAAGTCTGCAAACCAGCAATATCTATTCCTGAAGATCCTCCGGATGCCGAAGAGGAATCTGTCTTCTGGGAGAGCAAATCCAATTCATCAGTTGGAAGTAATCCACCTAACTTTTTAGCTGCTTTTCCCGCGGCATTAATATTATCACTGATTCCGGCAGACGCAACCTCTGCAGCCGCCATGCCTGTGGCTACATCATTACCCTTCTTCCCGGCAAATTTATCCGTAAATGCTTTAAATACATTCGCCAGCTGTACCAGTTTTCCCATCAGGGTATTGATCACCTTGATTGCCGGTGTCAAGACGTTGATCAATCCCTGACCGATTGCCGCCATAAAAGACTCAGTCTGCAGCTTCAGGATTCTGACCTGATTGGCCCAGCCATCAGAAGTCCGCATAAAGTCCCCGGATGCCGTCGCCAGTTTACTCTGAACAAAGGAATACCGTAGGGCTACCTTTTCTGCCTCCGACATAGCCGCAGTGGTCTTCCCGTAGCCGTTGACCATAGCATAGGCATCCAGTGCCGTCTGTGTCATGACGACACCAAGATCTTTCAGACTCTCTGTTTCTCCAGTGAATACCGATTTCAGCTTTGTATATGCTTCGTCCTGAGATATGTTATAAAAGGATGCCACATCTCCCGCCAGTCCTGTCAGAGTGGTAGACATATCGTATGCCTGCTTCTCGCTGAATCCGAAAGCCTTGGCCATTGCACCGAAGGTTCCTGTGTACCTCTTGGCCATCGTCTCGGACAGTCCAAATGCAGTTGCGGCATTATGCGCAAATTTATCTACCTGCTTTGACATTGCCGGGAATGTTACGTCCACAACATTTTGCACTTCACTCAGATCTGATCCCAGTTCGATACACTTCTCACTGAAATCTACGAGCTTTTTTACAGCAAAAGCGGCAGCCAGTTTCTTACCTACTTTCGTAGCCAGGCTCTGGATGCCGCTCATCTGCTTATTAAAGTCCTTTTTATTTACGACCAGATCTAATCCGATCTGTCCAACGCTTGTAGCTTCACTCATAACCAGCCTGCCTTCTAAGACAGGCACATCGGCACAGCGTCTTATAACTTCAACTCAAAAATCTTTTTACAGTCCTTATTTTTACAGCGGAAATAAATTCCTCTGCAATGTGCATCTTCCGTCTGCATTGCATTCACCGGATGCCCACAGTAAGGACACACTACTTTTTTCTTATCTACTTTTTCAATGTATATCGCCCCCTGCCAGAGAAATGAACGCATTCTTCAGTTGATCAAGTACTGCTGCCATATTATCAGGCGCTACCTTTTTTGCTCTGTTTGCACGCCATTCATTTCTGATTCTGTGCTGTTCTGGAGTAAAATGGTCTAAGATATCCTTATCCTCCTCGGCCCTGATTGCTACGATCCGTCCCAGCGGTGTCTCCGGTCCGATTCCGATAAGAAGATCCCTAAACTCATCCCACTTCATGGTATCAATTTCTTTCGACAGCCGTATCCCGTACTGAGCCTGGAAGGATGATACGATCAGACTGTAATCTCCGATCAGATCATAGTACGGGTCACTGCTCTCCCGGCTCTTCATCTCCCGTGATCAGGTCTACTGCTGCCATGATGATCGTCTGTAAATCCTTAAACTGGAGATTCAGTTTATCGATCTTTTTCCGATCCTTCTCATTGAAAATCAGTTCATATACCGCCAACACTTCTTTAGCTGATGTACCCTTCGAAAAAAGGCCCATGATCTTCAGTACAGTGGCTGCATCGGAATTGACTTCTATGGTGACATCCTTCACCTTCAATACCGGATTCTCATCAAAATTCAGTTTTTCTGTAATATCTACAATTTTCTTTGCCATAATAGCCTCCTGTTTTTATGCTGCTGTAGAAATCTCCGGTTTGCCGTTGCTCATAATATCAAACTCCAGAGGAGCCACGGCTGTAGAGTCTCCAGCGCCGATATTTTTCACGTTAATAACTGCCCCGTTAAATTTAACCACCGTTCCATCCGGGAATGTCCACTGGACATTTTTCTCTGCGGAGCGGCCGTTTACCCATGCAAGAGACGCTACAGCATCGTTACCGGCATCTCCGACGTTCCTTTTTGCAGTCACGGAAATCGTGACACCTTTACTGGTAAGCAGACGTCTTACCCATCCTTCTTCCGTAAAAGGATGCCATTCCTCTACTCCATTGTCGAAGGATACGCTGAATGTCTCACAGTCCGCAATATTAACCATATTTTTTTCAGCTCCGCTTTCCGCAGCATCAACCTGAAACTGGTTTTCATAACAGGGATATACTCCTGTAATAGGTGTGCTCATTCTTTTTCACCTTTTCCTTTCTCATAAATAACAGCCATCTCTATGACCCATTCGCAGATACCGGCATCATCTTTTCCGACATCCTGCGGTTCATAAAGAGGCTGTATAAATTTTATCAACTGATTGTTGACCGTTACATTTCTTGCAGCCTTCACCGCATCAAATGCTGTCATGGCTGTCTTTTCTGACTCTCTCGGCGAATTATTCCAGTGAATCAACAGGGTGACATATTTTGTCCCGTAAGATACAAGTTGTGGTCCTCCTAATGCTGTCTTATACTCCTGCTGATGTTTGCTGTTATAAACACCGATGGACTTCTCCTGCTTGTCCGGCAGGCTTCCCATATATACATGGTCTGCCAGTTCAATGGATTCCACATAATCCCGCACATCCGATAACATCATAATCCGGCAATCCTCCTGTATATTTGTTTGTATGCCTTTTGGCAGTACTCTGATTTCTTCCCAGAGATCCAGTCCTCATACCATTCGCCTCTTGCATTCGGATTCTCCGTCTTCTGGAAATGATATTCCGGGTGAAAATAAAGCCGTCTTGCATAGGGTGTGCTAGATATGATACTGACTTTTCCCTGGCTGCTCTCCGAATAATCGACAAAAGTACTCTCGTTTTGCAGATTGCCGGTATCCCTTGGGAACACCTGTGCCTGCACCACATTGGTATGTAATGCCTCAGCGGTCTGCTCTAAAGCCATCACCTGTGCTCTCGTCAATTGTTGGATCTTCGGAAAATTCAGCTTTACTGTGGAGTTTACACTGATCATACCAGCAGCACCTCCGTATAGTTGACTGTTCCGTCCGGGTTTCTCGCCTTACGCCCTTCCAGAATCCTGCGCTTACCCCCAAATATCACAGCACTTCCTCCGGATATAGCCGGAAGCTCCGGGCAAATATCTCCTGGAAACAATGCTGTTCCTGTAATCTCTATCAGTTTCTTCTCGGCTGTCAGCACAGTCTTGGCTTTGTCCTGATAGTTACATTTTCCGGAATATTCCACCGGCTTCAATGGCTCCCCGTATTTGTTCAGTCCTTCCTGATCTATCGCAACAGAGATATCTGTCTTGCATAATCTTTTGGGCACCAGACACGGATATTTCATGGAATCACCTCGCAATTCTGCAACACAGACCCGTCTGCATCAGCAACGAATAGACATCCCGCTTCATGGCAATACCTTTTTCCATAAAAACATTCCAGGAACTTCCGAACTGTGCGGATACTCCATTTATGCTATAGCTGGATAAAATCGTATTGATTTCATCTGCATTCTCATACTCGAAATCTGCCTGCATGCAGACAACCTCTTTGATGGTCTCCTGTTGAAAAGCTGTCATATGGTCGAATCCTGCTGCCACAATCCGGTTAAATGTCAGACTGTCAATATGCCGGGAGGCCTGACGAAGTGCTCTTTCAAGCTCTCCGTCAGGAATCACGTTGCCATTATAACTATCTTTATATTCTTCTTTTCTTACATAAGGTTTGTAGGACATAGGTCCTCCTTACTCCCCGGTGTACTCCGTGGTATCTACATCTACATAGACGCTGTCCACTTTGCCGTCACGACCATTCGGGAATACAAAGGTGTCAGACAGAGATCTGTTCTGGTACAGGTATCCGTCTCCTTCGGTATGTGTTCCGGGATTGAAATAATAGATAGACGCGATCTTAGGAACCGTCTTACAGGTCTGTCCGCATGCCACCAGTACATTGATCTTATGAGCTCCGGTTACAGCAGCAACGTGGTTACTGGTGTCCTCGGCCACCTTTTTCAACGGAGCAAATCCACCCTCAGCAGGCTCCCAGTCGAAAGCATCATAGAAACGCTCATCGTCGATAACTTCCATGATGGGTACACCATCGATTTCCGTTACTCTTGTCTCGATGCCGATACCACCCTCAGCAATCTGTGTAAGTTCAATTTTACGGGTAAACTCAGTGGACTGCTCCAGTGCATCCATAATAGGACTGACCACATACATAAGCAGGCTGCCATTTGCCTTATACCGTCTCAACTTTCCTTTTGCAAGGATGTCCTTCAGCATTCCGAATACCTTTGCCTTGGTATAAGCAGAAATAGCGGTCTGGCTGTGATATCCCTCTGTCTTCTGTGCCACCTGTGCCACACGGGAGAAGAACAGGGCATCTGTCTCAGGCACTACCTGAGTCTGTTCGAAGGTTCTGGAGATATTCTGCATGGATGCAGTTGCGTTGGTCTCATCCACATCTGCCTTGTCTACCAGGAACTGAACGTCTCTGTCATGGGTTACTGTAAATGGAACATCTGTCTGATCGAAGGATCCCATGTTCCAACCACCGGTTCTCTTGTGATTCTTATAACCAGTGGTGCTCGTCTGTGTAAAGTGGAATGTCTTCGCATCCAGCCATCTTACATTAGATGTAATGAAGGGAGATGTTAACGCTCCCTGTATCAGAATCTGCAGGAGTTCAGGACTCCACTGCTGTGCATAGTTTAAATTAGGCATATCTCATACCTTCCTTTCCTTAGTTCCACCGATTCCATCTTTTGGTCGGTGTCTGTTGCTGTTGTACGGTTGCCTGTTGTGTATGCTGCGAAGGATCTCCGCCTGTCCCTACATGAAGGAAACCTGTAGTATCTGTCTCCTGCGGCTTTAATGCAGGAATATCCTCTAGCACCTTATTCAGGGCTTCCGTAAGTTTCTCATTGCTGATCTTTCCATCCTGTCCTACTGTCTGGCTGAAATCTGCCATCTTCAGTACATAGGGAATGGATGTTACGCTGATTCCCAGTCCGACTGCTGTCATCGTCGCTGCCTGCTGGATCTGTGCCTGTCTTGCCTCAGCTGCTGCGGTTGCAGCCTGCTGTTGCAATGCTTCCACATTCGGCTGATTTGCCGCCTTCTGTTCCTTGAAGGTTGCTATAGCCTGTTCCACCTCCTGTTGGGAAAGTCCCTGCTGCTTGAAATAGGCTTTCAATGCCGTATCCTCTTTTGCCGCAAGCGTTCCATCCAACATCTGCTGGATTTTCCCATAGTCAATCTGCGGTGTTGCATTCTGCTGTGACTGCTGATCAGTCTGTTCTCCTGCCGGTGCTCCGCCCTGGCTTCCATCGGGGTCTAAGAATCTTCTTACTGTCTTGTAAAACATAACGTGCTCCTTTCCATTTTGAGGGTGTCACCCTTACTGCGATCCATTGTCTTCGGTGTCTCCGGTCACGCTGCAGTTTATTGCCTTGCTCGTGTTTGGGCATAAAAAAACACGCCATGAAGCGTGTTGATTCCAGATTATTTGTTGCACCGGTGCAATTTTCTTTTTTCGAGATAAAAATACCACCAATCTACTGACCGGTGGCTTCATGTTCTTTTACCATTCTTCGCAAACGTTCTTTATAATCCTCATAGCTTTTATCTTTTCCGATGATGTATGCGGCATCTCCCATTTTTTCGGAGAAGGATAATACTTTCCTGCGCAACTCCTGCAGTTCCTCATCGTTTTTCATTTTTTCAACAAATTCTTTTTTGAACATAATTACCTCTTTAGCACTTTCATAAATGCTTCATATAGCTCTGGCAATTCACTTTTTATGAATTCTACAGTTATATCATCCGACTGATACAATGCAGCATATATATCCGCAAATATCTCCGACTCCGCATATCCGGGTTTACCTATGTATTGTGATTCATGTCTGTATACTCCTGTAATCACATTGTCTGTTATGCATGACATTATATCACTGATGAAGTAATTGTACTCTAAATCACCATTTACAGCAAGTCTCCGTTGATACTTCTCCTTTTTTTGCAATATTTTGTTTTCTGTATTTTTTATTGCCTCTGCGAATTCAGCATACATGGGACTGCCATACTCATTATGATCAATTCTATGGGCTATTTCATGCGCCAGCACATGCTTGTAGTTCTCCTCTTCATACTGCGGATGTCTCGGATTGATAATTATCAAATCATTATCAAGATCATACGAAAATGCATATTCTGACAGTTCATCTATCTTGATGCACTCATCTCTTGTGTACTGATCCATTAAATCGATCATAATCTGCGGAGTATCCGATCTCGGTACTTTCACCTCATCAGGAACTTTATACCGAACTTCTGTTTCCTGACTCCATTCTTTTTCCTTCTCGCAATACTTGCTTTTATTCTCAGGATCCAGTGAAAATGATGCTAATCTATGGAATTTCTTCTCCTGTCTCTCCGCATATTGCTGTCTTGCTTCTTTCCTGTTCTGTTCTTCGATATCTTCTATGTCTTTTTTACTGTATTCATTATCCAAATCCTCCAGTTCTGGAAAATAGGTAGTGTGGCTGTCTCTGCATCTAGGGTGGTATAGTCCTGCCGCGATTGCCGCGCTCATCAGTGGATATGGTCCGTCCTTAGCACTTCCACCGCTCCATACATCATCGATCAGTATCTTACCAACAAACGGTAAACACTTTGGGCAGGGATTTCCACGTTTATTCATGATCACCGTGGATATCCCCCATTCCTGCCTTTTCTGCCCTTCCCCCTGCAGGTATGCACGCTTACTGGCTGTCCGTATTGCCATGTCCGCATAGTCTGCCAATGTGTGCCTGGATCCATTGGCATATTCCACACAGTTAAGACCAGCGGCAATGAAATCCTTTGTAGCCATGTCTACCGCCTTCTCATAAGTCCCTGCTCCACTGTTGGCATATACCTGAGCATTAAAAATAATCTTGCGATATTGGTCATTTGCCATGCGCAGGACGGCTGTCTCAGCCTTTTCCATGTCTGATGTGGTCGCCCGGATCAGCGCCTCCAGCTTCCTCTGGTTCAACCGGAAGAATGCCGCCGATGCTCCCGGACTTACTCTTCTTGCCTGGAAACCTTTCTTTATAGCCTCCAGTATGGCTATCTCCTGCTCCATATCTCCTTCATCCCTGGCAGTACTGATCAGTGCTTCGATTCGGTTATTGATATCCTTGAATTTCGCACCGAACCGCTCCTGATTCTCTTTTCTGTACTTTTCCAGTGCCCGGAGTTGTTCTGCCTGCCACATGGACCACTGCTTGTCCTCATCGATTTCCTCAATCTTATGTCTTCGCATATTCCGAATCATGGAAGCAATGAGTTCATTCTCAATAGCTTGGAATGCTGCTCCGATATCATATTCTGAATTTATCTTAGGCATCTAATCACCTGCCGTTTGCATATACCTTGAATCCCTGGCTTTTAAACTGTCTGGTCAATGTCTTGATCTGCGTGACGCTGGTACAATGATCACATCGGAGTTCCGCATAATTACCTTTTTCCACTGCATAGATTCCTTTCGGGACCTGCTCACTGGCCACCTTCAGGAGCCCCTGGTATTCCTCCCGGTTCATCCGGTATGTTTTTTTCGCTACTTTTACTTCCATCACTGCCTCCTGTAAATCCGTTTATCCTGAATTCTCCTGCATCCGTCCTGATTTCCGGCTCCGGAATACTCTGAATACCCTGCTCTGCCTTGAGCCTTGCGATCTCTTCCTTTTTGCAATCATCATCCAGACTGTCACCATACAATTCCTCCACACAGCGCTCAATGCTCATGATTCCGCTCTGCTTTGCCTTACCAACTGTTTCCACCTGAGATTCAAATGAAGGATTGGCATATTCTCCAAATGGGAGATTTACCTCTACACTTTCCACTGCCTCATTCTTCATCAGGTGATATGCGTTGATACACATGGATACTACCTGTGGCAATACTGTCTGAAGAGTTTCCACGATAATATTTCTTGTGTACAGCGTTGTTTTTTCCTTTTCACGCTGCGCTTCTGCATTATCCAGTTTTTTTACATCAATCCCCAGTGTAGAAGGACTGATGATCCCCTGCAGGCAAAGGTCCAGTGCTGTACAGTAGGAAGCCTGATAGCTGTCATGAGGAATGCTCGGCTGGTCTGTACTGATTACGTTTTTCTGCCCTTCGCGCTGGTCTCCTTCTGCTGCAAAATATCTGTTATCGAACGGATTCGGTGTTATCGCAGCTCCTGTTTTCGGATCCCTCGGAACCAGACAGTCCGGAATATATGTTTTGGCTCTTCCTGCTCTCAGTGCATCCATCCACTGGCTCCATACTTCATCCAGCGCATCATAGCTGTCCACCTTTCCGTCAAAGATGCTTCCGCCACGTCCTTCATATTTTGTCGACTTATAGAACATCATAGGCACCGCCAGCATAACGCTTTTATCGAATGTCACGTCTTCCAGTGAATCGGTTATCTGTAATGTAGTCAGCGGAACCTGTCTGTTATCCAGATAAAGTTCGTTCTTTACATACCCATATCCATATATCTCATTGAGCACATATGTCTTGCCTCCTCCGCTGTATGGTGTCTTAAATATTACTTCCCTGACCTTGTCCTTTTTCCGGATGATTTCGACACGATCCCCGGCATACCATTCTAAAATAGGATACTTACTGAGCTCTGTATCAATGGACACTTTAAAAGCCCCGTCTCCGATATACAGCGTCTCTTTGATTGCATCCTCTATCTTATCGGCAAAGTTATTATTCTCAGGCTTTGCAATGTCTTTCCATATCTGTTTCTGCTTTTGATTCTCTGAGGAAAATTCAAATTCCCCCATATCCGGAAGGACTACTGCTGCCAGAGTTCTCACCGTAAGCGCCGGAACACCTGTGTGGATCTTGCGCATTTCCATCCCCGGTGTACTCTTGCTGGACCAGAATTTATATTTATCTGCATATTCCGCATTCTGCTCATAGAACTGCTCCAGTTCGTTGCTGTCACCACGATACCAGATGCGGTTTCGGATCGCATTCCCCTCGAAGTCCATCATCTCATTGATATTGAACACATAGGGATTCGCCGGAGAAACATTCAGCCAGCTCCGTATACCTCTTTTGATATTCTCATTTATCTTTTCCATCAGGTTCACCTCTGTTTATCCTCCTCGAATCCAATCATATTCCGGTATGGAATCCATCCGTACTGGTTTGCATTGATCGTATGGTCGTTCTTATCCTCCGGTACCGGAACATCCTCTTCCTCGTCCCATGAATAGCGTTCCAATTCTGAGATATGGTTTGTACAATCCTCAACTACCAGATAGCAGTCCTGCTGGATCCATCCCAGTTGTAAATTGATACGGTCCAGTATTGTTACCTTCTTGTAGGACTCAATGAAATTATAAAGGCACCCATGCAGGCGCTTATACTTTCGAAGTTCTGTTATTGTCGCCGCATCTGCGCAGTCAATAAAAGACTCTTTTGCAAATCCCCATTCCGATCTGCATCTATCCAGAAAAGCTATAAACTTTACCGCTGTGTCAGAAGGAGCCAGCGGCACACTGAGATCCGCATTGCTATATACCTTCTCAGCTAGTGTGATCAGCTTGCGGTCATCCGTAATGCCCTGGAAGATCATTGCAATAGTATCCGGAGATTTTGAGGAATATGATGTATCCAGTCCTGCTGTAAACTTCCTGAAACGGATATTCCCATCCGCAATCTGTTTCTTCACCCACGCAGCAGTAACAACATGTTTCTTTCTGACAAAGTTGGAGAATACCAACCCTGTCGCTTTTCCGCGGAGACCTTGAATCTTGTTTTTCCAAATTTTGGTACCCTTAGGTGTGTTTTGCAGGATCATCTGCAGCTTATCCGGTGGAAGGCCTGCATTGTCTTTAAAAGAAAAGAACCAGTGGATCCATCCGTCCTTTGGCTCTTCTTTCAGTTCCTCTATGATTTCCTGCGGTGTCTCATCCTTCCATTCCGGAAGAGGACGCGCACAGTTGATATATTCTTTATACACCGGCAGTCCCGGATCATCCGGGTTCAGTGTTGCCATCAGATAATCACATCTCATGGATGCTTCTCTGACAAAATCTATGTCTGCGGTATTTACTTCATCTATGTACAGACAGCCATATTGTCCACCCAGGGCCTTCTTCCACTTTTTCTTGTTACCGTAGCCCAGCACATAAATTACTTTATCCCCCTTGCCAGTATGCAGAATCAGATGCGGAATCTTATCGTCTTTGGTTCCGCTGCCGTTATACTCCACCAGGATCCCGAAATCATCCAATATACCAAGGTCCTTGTTGATGATGTTCTTCTCAGCAGTTCCGGTGTCATCCGCTGCAATGATATGCAGCTTCTTGGGGCTTTCCGCCACCTTAAGCATAAACTTGAAGATTCCTACCGTTGTTTTACCTGCCGCCGTGGTTCCTTCCAGGAATTCCACCGGAGCATCACATTTCAGGAATGCTTTGTATTTCTCTGACAACAGGAGCTTACTTGCGCTCATTACCCATCACCACGCATCTGTCTGATCAGGTCATCCAGTTTACTCTGTTCGGACTTGAGTTCTCCGGAGATCTGGACATCCTGTTTATCTCTCCATTTATCCGGTTTTCGGTTCTTCAACCAGAATATTTGGGCCGTGGTATCCGGCTCTACTTCTTTTACTTTTCGTTCCACAAGCATTTCTTTTGTTTTAGGGAACTTCTCTCTTACAAGCATCAGCTCATCATCTGTTGCCTCCGGATGCTCCAGTTTGTAGCGATTCATATATTCAAATAGCTTTTGACTATATTCTTCCTGCTCCATCGGAACGCTTACATATTTGTCTTCTGTATACCGATATCCCAGTGCCCTTTTCAAGAGCGCATTTTCCACTTGCAGGTCCACAACTTCCTTTCCCCTTTTTAGGGTGTCCGAAATGTCCGGATACAATTTTTTCCATTCATTTAATGTAGACCTAGAGATTCCCATATTACTAGCGATCTGCTCTTCTGTTAGTCCATCCCTTGTCCATCCTTCCAGCTTTAGTAAGCCTTCCGGTGTCAGCCAATATTTATATTTGCCTTTTGCCATCTGCTCACCATCTCTCTAAAGTTGCACCGGTGCAACTCCACGAAAAGAGGCAACGCAGCTATCTGCATTGCCCTGTCACTAATTTATCACGATACTATATTATCACATTTGACATGCGAAATCATGCCATCTTTTACTTTAACTCCCCAATATACCTTCCAATCTGTTCTATAGTCTTAAAAACTATCCTCTTCATTTGTCTCTCACTGTACGAGGCACCACCGATTTTTAGGTAGGGAATCGGTGCTCTGAGACCTTTACTCCAGTACCTGATTCTTATTACCTTCTGTTCTTCTGGTCGAAGAGAATTATATACAAATTCCACTGCCTCAATCTCTTTCTTGATCCGTTCATGGTATACGGATGTCATCTTCAGGGCTTTTGCCTCTGTGACAGACTGTGCCTTGTCTCTTTCCTTGGCAGGATCCGACGGACGACTGCTGCCTCCCGCCGGTGATGCCATAATGTCCGATATGTACTCCTCATATTCTTTCTTGCGTTGGGGATACCGTAATAATATAGTTTCGATAATCCTCCAGCTTGCTCTGTTAATTCTTTGCATCGATGCTTTCTCCTTTCTGTTGCACCGGTGCAATTTCCGGTGCGGTTGCTATGCTACTCTGTTATATTTGTGCTGCATCTCTTCGATGTCATCTATCAGGTAATACTGGACTGTCATGTCCGGCTTTGCATGTCCCAGTAATTTACTTACCAGCAATACATCCCCAGTCTTGCGATATAACACGCTTGCAAATGTCTTGCGATACACATGCACGGTTGCTGTTATTCGGGATACTCCGCCACGCACAGCCATCTCCTTAGCGAGCTTTTCAATGCCATACTCTTTCATTCTGTTATGCGGTGCCCGATCTGCCAAAAACAGCGGATCTGTCCCAGGCCTGTCCCCGATGTAATTTCGTAGTGCCATCACCGCCACCGGCGTAAGCATTCCGGTACGGTAGGTGTCTGTCTTCTCGGCATAGATTGATACCTGCTTATTTGTCAGATCAATATCTGACACGTTGAGGTAAGAGATTTCACCTACTCGCATGCCGGTACAAATCATCAATTCAAACAAAGCTTTTTCTTTCGGTGTCTGCAGTGCGTAGCGGATAGTTTCAACTTCCTCATCTGTCAATCGTACCTTCTTTTTCTTGATCTGCTTAACCTTATCTACTCCGTCAACAATATTGTCCTGGATATGCCTCTTTTTAAATGCCCAGGAAAAGAATGTGCATAAGTACCGGTATATTGTGGATTTATAATTGTGGCTGATGTGATCACGATAGGACCTTATAGCAAGATAATCTGTAATATCCTGCGCTGTCACATATTTATAATTCTTATTCACAAATTCGAAGAATTTCTTTATTATCCCAATATAGCTTCGTATTGTCCCTGCATGGAGTCCTGCTGCCACGCCGTCTACACAATACCTTTGCATTAACCACTCATTGTCATGCTCCATAGTCATAGGTAGCTGTTTGATCTCTGCCAGCTCAAAGTCCTGTAATTTTACATACAAGGTGATTTTCATGCGGTCAATCTGTTCCTTGCTTAAAAAATCGTTCAATTCATAGGCAACTTCGTTGATCAGGTCGTTTTTCGTCATAAGCGCACCTCTTTCATGTTGCCTAAGGTATCACATTATGATATGATGTCCTTAAGCAGTGAGCGGTAGATGCTATCTTTGGTCGGATGGTCTACCGCTGTTTTTATGTAACGATTGCAGTCCTTCTGCAGCTGGAATTTCAAATTGTGTATTGTGATACTTATTACACTTTTAACATTTTTCCTTTTTCTATCACTCCTTTCACTGTCCGGATGGATTCCGGGAATGCCGCTATTATTTTTTCGCAAAAATCCATCATCCCGTTCTCCTCCACTAAAACATAATGGCATTTCCTTCTTTGTGATATACTAAGCCATCTTGCAGCATTTCTTTCCACTCTTCCTTTGTTGCCTTGAATTTACCAAAGGTAGTTGCATTAACTTCGCACCATTTGCACAATTTGTCCAATGTTTCAAACACAGGGCTTATGGGGCTCCCTTCACTCGTAGTATCCCACAACTGATAGCCTTCTCCCTTCGGTGGTTCGCAGAGTTCCTTTAATTTGTCCTTAATTTGCTTGAAATACTCATCAAATTTAGGGCATCCATACTGTTCTGTATCAATCCCTTTGATCCTCGCAAACTCCTTACAATTTTCACAATATTCCTCATTTTGCGAAGATATACAAAACGAAATGTTATCTACAAAATATCCGTACCAAACTTTATGTAATGGATAATCAAAATCCAGTGGTACACGCTTCAATTCTCTTCCCATGTTTCTCCTCTCTGTTCCTAAAATTTCAGTTTACATGATTAACGATAGCTGTCCGTTTTCAACTTCATAATTCATCCACAGTGTTTCCGTCCTTGCACGTCCTCCCTCTGCTCTGGTATTCTTCTGAACCTTATTCCATCCCTGAAGTACATCGTTATACATATCATTATCATATCCTGATAGAAGAATTTTCCCGGATGTTTAACCAACACGTTTAACAATTTTTCATGATCTGCATCCTTCATTTCATGTTTATAAAGATAATTTTTCCGAGTTCCGTGTAAATACGGCGGATCTGCATAAATAAAAACATCTTCCGTATCATATCTTTTTATCAATTCTAAGGCCGGTAAATTCTCAATCTGAACTCCCTTTAGTCTCTCAGTAGCCAGTTTCATTATTTCAGGAAGTTCGCTCCACGCTCTGGCCGGATTTGGAGAATTAGTCTGTTGGCCTGATTTAAAACCATTCTGATACAAATTCCCGCACCCAAATCCCATCCAGCATTTAACAGCAAATCGTCTCGCTCTCTCTAAATCATTATAAGATGGTTCATAAGCTGCCTTATACTCTGACCTAGAAAATGGTGTAAATTCTATCGCACGTTCCAGTTCGTCACTTCGATCTCTCAATATGCGGAAGAAATTTACTATTTCTTCATCGATGTCATTAACTGTCTCAATGTGACTGCGCTGCTTATTAAAAAACACCGCCAAGCTACCAGCAAAAGGTTCTACATAAACATCATGCTTCGGTATGTATTCGCATATCCAAGATGCAAGACGATTCTTTGCTCCCGGATACTTTAATATGCTTTTCACACTTTCACCTTCCTTTGTTAAATCCTAATATTTCAGTTTCATTGTGTAATAATACGTACCGTTACACAGGTAAATAATTGTCCAATGCCTTCTGGATCGCCCAGGAGATAGGTCTGTCCTGCTGGTGACAGTAAGCTACCAGTTTCTCATACTGCTCCGGATCCATGCTGATATTCTCCCGGATGTTCTTCCGGATGTTCTTCTTACCTTCTTTCTTCGGTCTCGCCATACATATCTCCTTTCTGTTACACAAATTTTCCGATATTTCAGTTAACTTAACCAGCATATTAGCCTTAATCAAATCATATATAATATCCAGCGAATCTCTATGATCTCTGTATTTGCAATTTGGATTTTCATGTATTCGTGGATCATCGTCTTTCCAATCATTAACACAAAAAAGACAATTACTTACGAAAAGCATTTTGCACCCATTAGCAACGCACAAGTAGTAACATTCGCTTTTTCCTGCTATTCCTTTACAACGCTTAAATCCGTACTTTTCAAATTCTTTTGCTTCACAATTTGGTTTTAACATTTCCTACCTCCACTAAATCCTAATATTTCAGTTTAACTGCCTAATATTATCCTCAATAAATCCTTTCAGAGTAGAAAAACCTTTATTTTCTTCAATTCCTTTTCTTTTCAACTCTGCCTTTATAGTATCCATTTCCTCTTTTACTGACTGATATGCCAGTAACATTCCTTTTTTCATTTCATCATTCATTTTTTCTACCTCCACTAAATCCTAAATAATTTTCTAAAGATATTCTTTTTTGGCTTAATCACCTCGAAACACTTTTCTTTCCAGTCAAAAACATAATCCAAGTTGTATGAGCTGAAGCCAATATTGTAATACCGTTTTCCTACCTCTCTATATTTTATTTCAAAATAAGGTTTTTCTTTTTTTCCAGTGACAATTATTTCAATCTCACTCACTTTAATTTTTCCCATATTCCGCTCCTTTGCTAAATCCTAAGTTACTCAACATATTCGCATTTATAACCCGGATACTGTTTTTCTATATTGCCCCATACCTGGTTCATGCTACCCTTTGCTCTGGAGCTAAATTCCTTTGCCCTGGACACATTTTCTGTAATAATGTAGCTACCATCCTTTCTCTTTCCGCCATAGTACATTTTGTTTCCGTACCTGTCAGTGATTATTAATTTCATACTCTACCTCCGCTTTTCCTAAGTTAGCCCATCTATTTTCTTTGCTATTGCCCTTATATTATCGAGTACATGATCGCAGCATTTCCAGATAAGCCAACTGCAATCTCCATCTTTTTCAGCATTCATTACTTGTGTTATTATAGATATATTTTCATCTGGTAATCTTTCGGCAATTGAATCCCATTTAGTAGAGTCAATCCACCTTTTAAATCTTTTCTGATAATATCTGACTTCTTCATTTTTTACTTTCATGTATTCTCCTAAGTTACATCAATTTTTCCACTCATCAGATCCGGAATCAGTGCGTCCCGCAATTCAGCCAAATATCTATTTTCTTGCTGATTCAGGTAATATATGTGCTGTTTCCATGTCTGCATAATCATCACCAAGATGCTTGACAGAATATCTTTGCTGTTGTTCTCAAATCGGATTTCGTTTTTATTCTTTGATGTTGAAAAATAATTATCTTTTTCAAGCTGTGGTGCTCCCAATTTTACAAGCAGTTCATTGAGTCCTGTATCTTGCTGATCATTTTTGTACATTTCGATATCGAATCCCATTCCTTTTGCCAGACTCTCATTGATTGTGAGCTTGCATGCATTTTTTTCTCTCACCACCCTGTTTAGGTCCTCTACTATATCTTCATAACTCCTATGCTTTACTTCCTCTTCCTGTATATCGAGATAGTGACTCGCCAAAAGAGAATATTTATCCTCTTTTATTTTTTCAATGCTTACTGATTTGCAAAAATCAGGAATACTTTTTCTTTCCCTGATTGCATCCAGCACATCTTCCATTGTTTTTTCCGGAATAACCTTTATTTTTTTCTGATAGATTCTGTTAGTATGAGAGGTTCCACCATATTGCCCTTTTTGATCTCTGATTTCCTCTACATATCTATTTCTAATGTCTATCATTTCCGTGGTTACATGTTCTTTGTTTTTGTCCAAAACAATAATACAGGTTCCCACCCCAGTGGATTCAAACATGTTGTCCGGGCAGATAATCACCGCTTCTACCAGGTTTTCCTCTACTAACCATTCTCTTATTGCCTTTTCCTCCTTTTGATTGCTGCTCATTATAGCGGCTGGCAGAAGAAAAACACACCTGTCATGTTTTTCCAGTCCTGTTAGTACAAATGCATAATTCGCATTATTTGCAGGTGGCACTACATAACATTTAGAAAATCGTGGTTGTATCTGTGCGAATGGCGGTATTTCCCATTTCATGTTATACGGTGGATTTGATATTAAGGTTTTCTTCATTTTCATATTTCCGTAAATCTCCCGAATTTTTCTCCTCTTGCGATTTTGTATGTGTGAAATACTTCCTGTTTCAATACATCTGAATGATATACTTTACATTCAATATTTCTAACTGCCATATTGAACAGTAGAAATGGCATTACCTTGCTGTCATATTCATATAATTCAAATTTTTGGTTCTTGTCCATATTCCATTTTTGAATTGTCAATGCCCCTGATCCAGCGCACATATCTGTAACTATATCTGATTTTCCTGCAAGTTTTCCCATAAACACAGCTAAGCTCTTAGGTGTATAATCCTGCATTTTTTCCGTTCTATCTGCATGGTAATACTGAAAAATCATTTGTAACCAGTCGATGCTCAAATCTTTTACATTCTCACAAAATTTTTCATACACTGTCTCATCATTATTTTGAACTGCAGTCAGCAATTTCTCTGGCAGATCTTCGGTTGTCTTCGCATCAAATAATCTCAGTACTTTATTTGTAAGTTCCTGTAATTCCATCCCTGCTGCCTCCTTTACCATCCGATGATACAGTAACCCTGCATCAGTCCATATTCCGGTACATCCCGGAGCACATACCGGATCCGGCGTACTTCTGTCCGGCCAGTGTATTCTCCGTTTTCCCGCTCCATTAAGATCAGGACATCTCCCGGCTGTACATCATCTTCATCTTTTCGCAGCTCAAAGTTCTTCTTTTCCTCCCGGACTGCCTGAAAGTACTGTGGCAGGATTTTCTTTTCTATTGTTTTCATTTTTCTTTTTGCCTTTCTTATAATTGTCAGGGTTGTAATAAGCTAAGTTTTTTAGTGAGATTTTCTCTCTTCTGGTCCTGTCCGTATGTAGCTCTCATATCTTTCACTTCTGCTCCCTGATGCTCTATTCCCATTGTTAATAAATCGCCGTAAGAAAAGCACCTTGTAAATCCAGTCTTGCGGTCTCGTGTCTGGATCGTGCGCGGATAAACCGCTATCACCTCGTACTCCCTGGTCTCACTGATAAATCGGTGTTGTCCCCGTCCGCGGGTCTCCAGCGGCTCCTCGATGGACTTGTGTGTTGTCTTAATTATGTCGCCTATATGTACATTATGGATTCGCGGCGCAGGATCCGGTAGAAGATTGCCGTCCCAGTCCTTATACTGCATTGTAGTCTCCTTCCTGGACGACTGCTGCCTCTTGGTATCAGCGGCCGCCCCGTGGCTTCGTTTACAGTGTCTATTGTGATTCACTTTGTCCAAAAGGCTTATTGATTTTTCTGGACCGCCAGTGCTTTCTGTACTGCAGCATAGTAATTATTCACTCCGGCAATCAGGATCTCCGTCTCGGTCTTTCCCATTTTTTCTGCGCAGTACTCTAATTTTCGCTTTTCCTCCGGAGTCATCCGGATGATCTTGCTTATTGTTCTGCTTTTCATCTCTGTGCTCCTTCGTGTATATACAAATTTGTATATACATTATCCCCACTTGTTATAAATCAGAGCATCCTCGTTCCAGTCCGGGTAATGATCCTGCAGGTACTGCCTAAACATCTGCAGCATCTCCTCCCGTCTGCCCTTGTTGCCATTGTCCAGCATCTCATGGTGACTTTGGCAACCCAGTGCTCCATTCTGCGGGATCCCAAGACCACCCCGGGAGCGCGGTATGTAGTGCATGATGCTCTGCAGCTGCTGACCGTACCAGGTGACATCCTCCATGTGATATTCCATGCAGCAAAAGATGCACTGGTACAGATCCCGCTCTTTGATAATCTGCCGGGAGGCAGCATTAAACTCCCGCGCTCTCGCCTGCTTCGACCGCTTCGGCATTGCTATCCGCCTCCTTTATGAGTTCTTCCAGCTTGTCCAAGTATTCGGAGATATCTTTCACCTGCACTCGCGCCGCGATGATCAGATCCATCTCTGCGTAACGTACCAGATTATCCACTGCTCCACGGATGGACTGGAGATAAGCAGTCCTTTGGTCTGCATCCGGGCAGTATTGCGGAAAGTCATTTTCGATATCGGTCTGCCCAGGTACCTGTTCTTCCGATCCCATGGTGTCGGTATTCTGATTATCCACGTCAGTTTCCCGGGAAGACGAGTCATTTACCTGTGTTTGCGGCTCTTCCGGTGCCGGATCCGGTACGGCTCCCGGGATGGTCATCTGCTCCGGCTTCCTTTCCGGTTCCTTGGGCTTTTTCTTTTCGGTGTTTGCTTTGGTCACACGGGATTCCTTACGCTTTTCCGGTTTCTTTTCTTTCGGAGTCTCATCCGGTTGCACCGGTGCAATTTCCGGTTCTTCCGGTGTTAAGTCCTCGCCATATAACATCTTGTACCGCTCCTCAGGACTGCTGCCTCCAAGAAACAGGGAATCTACCTCAAGGCAGATTTTTTGTGGTGCATATTCATGGCGCTCCATTGTTTTCATATTGATTAGCTTTGCACCATCAGGATTTACAATGATCTGTGTACGGCGTTCTCCCGGGATACGGACGGTATAGACCGCGTCTCCCTGCGGTATCAGGGCATCCATAATGTATGTATTAAGCGGATGCATGTCTGTGTTGCAGATTGTCCACAGCTTCCGGAAGAGATCTTCCTGCTCCTTACCCAACTGCCAAAGGTTACGGTACAGCGGCGATCCCTCCGGCGGAAGCATGGGCTTGTCCGTGACGGCTGCTGCCTCTGCCTTCTCGATCTCCACCTCAATATCCGTGACCTTGCTCTCAGCATCCACCTCGTCCTTTATGTCCTGAATCTCTGCCTTGGACAACGTAGGCGGAAGTACCTCGTTGATCTCGTCGGGGATCTGCAACATCAATGTAAGTTTTGCGTATCCAAATCCCTTGTAGCTCGTGAGCAGATGATCAGAGTAGCCATCCTCAGAAAATCTGTCATTGATACTGATAAAGCGGCTTACCTGTGTCTTATCTATGCCATATTCTGCCTTGGCAAAGTCTGTCACGGTTGCATATCCGCTCTCTGCCAATATATTTGTGTCTCTGGCTACCTTGAGCAGATAGCCGATCTGTACAAAATCCTCTGCTGTCCGGGTGAGCACTGCATCCAGTTCCTGTTTATATTCCTGATATGTTTTTGTGTATTCCATTAATTCCATCAGATCACCTCCATAAAGTCACTCTCCAGAGCATCCGCAAGCAGTGTTCCTTGCAGGCTCCCGTGCCATACTATCTTTTTCTGCTCCCGCAGTTTTTTATAGCCTTCCCTGCGGGCCTTGTCGCTCTTCTCTGCCAGTTTCTTATCCTCTTCGGATAGATTTTTCTTCACCCACTGCTGCCACTCCTGCAGAAACGGCATTGCATCGTCCAGATCCTTATATGCCTCATTCAGTACGGACTTTTTCTGCCGGATGTTTCCTCCCGGCTCAATCTCCACCGTGTACCAGGGAGTATCCGGTTCTGCGCTGTGCCGAAGGAAGAGCAGATAGGTTTCTCTGATGTTGATCCTCTGGAAGTAAATATCACAGGTGTGAATGCAATGTTTTAATACGATTCCCTCCCGATAGATATCATCGATGCTCCTGGGGGCTACAATGCAGTAAGTGCCGTTATCATACTCATATTTTTCCAGTTCTCCAGATTCCATGAGTTCCTGTGCCTGTGGGAAATCTTTTTTCTTTTCTGCAATTTCCTCTGAGGAATCCAGCATGGATATCTGTGCCACTAACTCGTTATGTGCAATGGCAAGGTCTTTCGGTTTCAGCAGGAGTTCCCTGTTACAGTCCATCTTTAGTTTGGCCATCATGTTCACGTAGTCGTTCCAGTCTCTCCATATTGATGTTTTTAATCCATGACCTTTTAGAGATCTCAACTCTGCCTGTTTGTTCAGGTAATTACAGATTTTTTCAATGGTCAGATATTTTCTGATTTTGGATCTTTTCAAATCTTCCGGACTGATGTCTGCTTCTGTGAGTGTTTTTATATCGCAGTCACGCAATATCGTATTCATCTCCTTTTCTTTCTGCAGCCATATGAGCATCCTGATATTGCCATCCATGTTTTTCAGACGCTTCATCCTGGCGTTATCTATTTTAAGGATCTTTGCAAGTCCACCGGATGCTTTGTTCTTCAATATTTTATCCAGTTGTCCCCAGCTGTCCCTTACCATGTCATCCGCCAGCCTGTACATTCCCGCCTTGTAAGTCATCTCGATAGCAGGATAACGTTGCTCCTGGCTCAGAAAATACCTCAGACCTGCCGCTTTATACCCATGTTTCGCGGCAATCGGATACGCCGTATGGTATTTTTTGAATATCTGTCCGAAATTCTTCCGGTACATTGTCTCGCAGTGTTTTCCTACCCAGGCATCGGGGTCTGCTGCCCAGCGCATTCCCCTCCTGCGATAATCCATGTAGATATATGTCCCCCATCCTTTTGCTGTGACAATGGTTCTCCTGTACTCGCGGATGGTGTAAGTAGATTTATTAATGCTCAGGGCATCCTTATCGTCACATCTCCGCACTTCAAAGTCTCTCTGCACCAGTCCGTCCTTATATCTTTGGATGCAGGAAGCATCATGTGCACGTATCCAGATGCATTGTGTTTTCTTTGCCCGCGATATGTATGTGACCTTTTTCTTACAGACTGGGCATCTACTCTCTGTGTTGTGTGTCGGTTTTTCCGGCAGCTTTACCCTGCCGATGCACGACGTACAATATCCTTCCGTAGATTTCGACGAGGCATAATAAATATAATTGCTGCCGTCGAATGCGTTATGATGCCACCAGGTCTCGAATCCTTTTGGTGGATCCTTGATCGGCTGCATATCCTTATCCCACTGATCCGTCAGCTTCTTTATTTTTTTATCCTCATTCCGTTTTTTACAGCCTTCCTGCCACTCGCACATCCCCCAGAATCCTTTTTTTATTGTCCCCAAGATCTTCTGTATCTGGACGTTGCCTGGCGGATTCATGTATACATACTCATCCCAGTCTTTGTTATACCAGGTGTAATCTTCCAGATTGTACCCATATGCCTTTCGCCATTTGTAGGATCCGTCCTTCTGTCTCTCCCTTGTGATATACTCATCACCTTCGTAGTTAATAAAGATATCCCACTTCGGTGTATACACTTTTTTGCTGATATCTTCCCGGGTGCAGATAGATATTTTCAGATATCCTCCTAGCTGTTGGCACCTGGCCGCAAGATGATACTTTTCCTCGTTAATCTTTCCACTGTAATACCTCTTCGTCCCCGGCTCCTGCAATGCCCGGATCATGGCCGGAGTGGCATTCAGTGTCCTCAGCTTCTCCAGTTCACTTTTTCTCATTTACCCGCCTCCCTTTTGCGTCATAATACACATCCGGCAGGATCTTTATCCCGTCTACCTTAAAAGCACCGATTTCCACGATACCCCCGTCCACATCGTCCCTGACGATGTAAAGGTTATCCCCTGCTTTCCCCCGGGCTCTCGGATTTTTCCCCCTGACGATAACATTTCCATTTCTGTACGCCTCCCCGCTCTCCACCATTACGGCTGCTGCCAGTTCGGCTTTCGGATGCTTGGACATCCACAGCACTCCCAAACGATACAGGTCATCTATCGTAAGTTCCTTTACCAACATGATTTCCGGCGCTGCAATCCTGCTGCCGATCCCGTCCTCGTCTATATTTCCCCGCAGTTCCACAGCAAAATATCTGTCTCCTTCGTTCGAGTACCATCTCAATACTTCCAAGGGATTATCTGTCGCATGGAATCCAGTATTGGCACATCTTGCCTCCTCCTCGCTGTACCATTTTCCCGGTTCGTAATAAAACACGCCTTTTCCCATGGTGCAGTTCAGGTCCTTATGAAATCCTTTATATGCACGCATTTCACACCTGCTTTCCCAGATAGTAGTCCAGTATGATCTTTTTTAAATCATCCCGGCCACACATACCTATAAAGGCGGCACTCTCCGGGAGCCTTGCTGCCTTTATTATCCGCTTGTCTACCTCTATCCGATTCTTGGATGACAGCTTCAGCCCGGCTGCCAGCACGTCCAGCAACTTCTTCTCCGGGTTAAATACTGCATTGGCCAGTGCAGCACCGTCTTCCTCTTTATGCTGTGCAGGGTACTCCAATATCATCTGCACTACAAACTCCTTCCAGTCCTTCATCTGGCTCTCTAACTTCAGGTCCTGTTCTTCCAGCTTCAGTTTTCCAATAGCTGCCATCGTCTCATTACAGAGCGTCTCCTCCGGATCGTCGCTATCCATGTAGTCCTCTGCATCTTCCTTTTCCAGCCCGTACTTTTCAGCAAGTTCTATCAGTCCTGTCAGATTTCTGTCAATCTTCATGACTGCTGCCACTATGTTCAATTCTTTTACTGTTTTAAATTTCTCCATCTCCGTCTCCTTTCCCGGTTGCACCGGTGCAATTCTGTCAAAATATTCTATTTCTACCATTGCGGTGACATCACCGGAATGGTCTCTAACACAGGTCACCTACTTATACTGTCAGATTTTCGGTACTTCTGTGAAAATGTCTTTTAATGCTCTCTTCAGTGGCATGTTAAAGCGCATCCACTCGGCATACTCATGTTTCTCACCTTCCGCCAGAAGGATATGACCACCTTCCTCTACGTCCTGGAGGATCATTTCCCACAATACGGCATTCTTCACCGGATTGCCCTTTGCGCTCCTCCAGCCGTTCCTCTGCCACTTCTCCGGCCAGTGCTGTGTGATGGCTGCTGCCACGTTGCTGCACTCTGTATGGATTACTACGGTGCAGGCATAATGGAGACGCTGCAGGGCATCCCGGATGGCACGCAGGACGGACTCGCTCTCCGTGGTATCGTCATACTCTACGATCTGCGGAGCAGCTTCATAGTCACTGCCGTTCTTGCGCTTTGTCCTCATGATGTACATTGCCCGGCCGGAGCCCTTTGCGGATCCACGGAGAGTCGTGCCTATAAAGATATCCACGACTTTCAATTCATTTTCCAAAATCAACACCTCCTTCTCCCCGACGGTCTCTTCCGCTCGGTACACTTAAGTCTGATCAATGTGTAACTCCGGTATAAAAACCCTGTCACCGGATTGATGCCCTCATGGATCCGGGCTATGTAATATCCCTTGGGTGGCTTCACCTCCGGCTTCCAGCGGACCAGCTTGTCCGTCCGTGGCTCCGGAAGCGGCATATTGCGGCTGGTATTGTAGGAGGACTCCGCAATTCTGGGCTTGCCCGGTGTGCCGTCCGCCTTGATCTCCGCTGTGTGCTTGTCCTTGGTCAGATAGTCTGCCAGCTGCTCCATATCGTCGCCGGTAAACTTGCTGTGTCGGATCTCCGCCACGTAGGTGCCACCCTTTGTCCATGCCTTGGTTACGATAGCCGCCGCGTCTCCCTCCGGTGTCTGCTTGATCGCAAGATGGATATGCCAGGCTCCCTTGGTACCGCGTTCGATGTTGCGGATCCAGTAGATCGGTGCTCCTCTCAGCCGATAGATCTTTCTGACCTTTGCCATCGCCTTCTGGAAGTCCTTCAGTGCTCCTTCCATATCCGGTGGTCGGTTCTCCGTCGCATAGGTCCATGTGATAAACAAGTCACCCTGGTCAAAGTACTGTATCAGTCTCCACCGGCACAGCCTCGCCTTATTCCTTCTGTTGATCAGCCTCACCTGTTCCTTGGTTGGTTTCTCCTTCTTCTGTCTGGTCTTACCCTTCCCCCCATAATTCCCATCATGGTACTCTTCTACATCCAGTACATCCCCATGCCTTAGCCTTATTTTCTTTCTCTTAACCATATCTCTGTATCCTAACTTTAATATCTTAATCAAGTGCGCAGGGGCTTCTAAAAGCCCCATTTTTCTTGACTTTTTTAGTCCACAGAGTTACAATTATCTTGTCTATATAAGTAGCTCTGTGAGCTGGCCGGCATCGCCAAATGCCGGCTTTTTATTTTGCCAGATATGCCGGGTTTTGCTCCGCCGGCATGTAATAACCGTCTGCCGCCGGTCTGGCACCGTAGTAGCCTGCCTCGCCCGGGATCCGGTAGACCATGCACTCAAAGCCCAGATTGTTCTTGATCAGGCATTCCCGCATAACCTTTGCTATGGAGCGGTCATCAAAGGCACCCTGCTCCTTTTCGTCTCTTTCCTCGTTGTAACGTCCGAATAACTGTTCCCGGATCTCCTGCGGTGCTTCCAGAAACACTGCAACGGCGCTTGCCTTGTCATACAGATACTTCGCCTGAAACCAGTCCTTCCGGATCACCGCTTTCGTAAATTCGTCCCCCATCTTCAACAGCTTGTCCATGTAGTACTGTTCTGTTTTCATTTGCTTTCCCTCCCTTCAGTTCTTCCAGTTTCTGCTCCAGCTCCCGGATTCTTTTCTGTTTTTTCTGCAATTTTTCTGCCTGATCCTCGCAAAAAAGGCAAAAAATAAAAAGCATAGCCGCCAAGCCCATGACTATGGCGATCTGCTCTCCTACCTCTGTTGATCCCAGTACCGGCTCCAGGAGCAATGCCCCGAGGAGCGATATCACAATATCTTTATACATGCCTTTGCCTCCTTATCCCCTAGTGTGACCTGTAAATGTGTTACCTCTAATATGGATACCAGTGCCTCTACTGTAATGGCCTGCTTGCCCTGTTCCCAGCGGCTGACAGAGTCAATGGAATATCCGATCTGCTCTGCCAGCTGTGTCTGATTCAGACTGCAAGATTCTCTTGCATGCCGCAGGAATGCTCCCAGCTTTTCTTTGTCCATATCTATCCTTTCCGATCACGCTCTCTGCGTGGTGCCCGGAATCTTCCGGACACCGAAAGAGGTTCGTGCCGCCATAGCAGGTACGGCACTTCTACTGGGGACGTGGTGCTGTCAGATGACACCACGCACAGAACGTGATCTATTATGCTTGTCCATGCCCTCTACGTGGTGCCCAGGTGGGAAACCTGGACACACACGCTAATTGTGTAAAAGGGGAGTGTGGTGTTGGGAATACACCACGTACAGGGCACGGATATTTGCAGTTATGCTGTTTCTTTTTCCTTCTTGGCTGCATACCCCAGAGTCTTAAGACTCTGTTCATTCAGCCGTAAGGCAATCTCTACCTTTTTCATGGGATCCATATCATCCAGTGACAATACCTGGTCCCCGATGTGGATTAAATTTACAATCCGCATATGTACCTCCTGACTGCTTTTTTACAGCTTATGGTGCCATGGTTGTCTAAGTTGCATTTTCTAGCTGTAAGATTGCCCACCGCAGCGCTGCCTTGGTGCCCTCGTCAATGTCATCACGCTCCAGCAGAGCATATAATCTGTCGATTCTCTCCATTCCTGCTGTCTCCTTCCTGAATATTCTGTTGTATTACGTTTTGTTTTCTCCTATAATAATTTCAATAACTTGTCACACTTTATGGAGATACGCTATGAAACTTAACCCCGACTGTATTCGCGGAATCCTTCTGACCGTAGAAGAAAAATGTAATTTTGATACTCCGTGGGAGTATGATCGAGATACTTTTGAATCAGAATATCTTGCTGAGTTTTCCCATGAAGAAATTGTTTATCACATAAAACAGGCCAGTGTATCCGGTCTCATTGAAAATGTCCATTACTACGACGGAGGTGCTACAGTTTTAATTGGTGATCTCACACCTCTTGGACATGAATTTCTGGCTAATATCCGGGCTAAATCCTTATGGAATAAAGTAAAATCAAAAGCCACTGATGCTTCGCTCTCTATTCTTATGGAACTTGCAAAGCGTGCTGCTACTGATTACTTTCTTGGTTAGGATATGTGACCAACAATTTCAGGGTTAATTCCACCAGATTTCCTTTTTCCACTTTCTTCAGTTCATATTCTTTTACATAGTGGATCTGTTTCTCATCCAACCAGATCTCGAATGATGATTTATCAGAAGCCACGATTTTAAGCTTATGTGGATCCTTCATTCCTGCTGCCTCCTTCCCTTAAAATTCATTTTGCATATATCAGTTCTTTACCTCGAAAAGATAATCCAGGCTCAAATCTTTTCCTACCGCATTTCTGATTTCTATACACTCAGGTAATGTCAATGTTGCTTTGCCATTCAGCTTCATGCTTAACGTTGTTGGTGTTTTATGTATTTTCTTTGCAAGAGCCATTTGAGTTATCTTTTTTCGTGCCATTTCTGCATCTAAATTAGGAAACACAATATCACTCCTTTCTCGAAACTTCGTGAATATATTTTGATAGTATCACGCACTATCGTGATTGTCAATATTATTTTCTTGTTTTTTCGAGAATATTTTTGTATTTTTTATTTTTATATCTTGATTTTTCGATATTTTAATGATACTCTAGGAATACAGGAGGACTTGTAATGGGTGAAACAGAACAGAAACTAAAAGAATTAATTATTTCCAAATATGGAAGTCTCAATAAATTTTGTGAAGCAATAAATATGCCTTGGACTACTTTAGATAGTATTCTTAAAAGAGGAATTTCAAAGGCAAATATAACTAATATTATGAAAATTACAAAAGAACTTAATATAGATACAGAAAGTCTCGCATTTGGCATTATATCCGAGAAATCGCTTTCCAATGCTTCAGATATAGATAAAAATTTCAAAGATATCTATAAATATTACAAAGATCTGAATGAGGCTGGACAGGCTGAGGCTCTAAAAAGAATATATGAACTGTTACAAATTTCATATTATGCAAAAACCAATGCTCTACCTATTCCTAACGCTGTTCCACTCAGCACATTTATAGAACAGCATAGGGAAGATGTTCCTGCAGACAAGCGAGTTGCGCCCGACACTCTTTTAAACGCTGCACATGCTATTTTGAAGTCCTCCAAAGCAGACAAGAAACACGACGATGATATTATGGATGATGAGAATTTCTAGTCCGTTTTATCGCACAGACATTTTTATACAACTATGATGAGGTGATTTTATTGACTACATACACAGATTTACTTATAGAGGCTGATAAACAGCACCTGATCACAAAGGAGAAACCGCTCCGCGCAAACTGCGGACGGATAAAAGGCAATCGGATCGCTATAAAACACGATCTGGATGAAACCGAGAAGAAATGTACGCTTGCCGAAGAGCTTGGTCATTACCATACTACCGTTGGAGACATTATCGATCAGTCCTCCGATGCCAACCGCAAGCAGGAGCTCCGGGCACGTCTCTGGAGCTACAACAAACTGATCGGATTACACGGCATCATCTCCTGCCACAAAGCACACTATACTACCTCTTATGAGATGGCTGATTACCTGGGTGTCACAGAGGAGTTTCTGCAAGAAGCCCTGCAGTGCTATCGGAGCAAGTACGGTATCTGCGTGCAATATGATAATTATGTTATCTACTTCGACCCGGTTTCCGTGTTGGAGCTGATATAATTCATATATGAAAGGGGAAATTTATATGGGATTCACTAAAATCTTTAACAGTATCCGTTCTTCGACTATGTTACCCTCGGATATCGAAAACGTCTCGTTGAAACGCATTATTCCTAAAATTAATGAGTGGAATATTGATACTGTGCTTATTTCTGCAAATCGAAATTGTACTGCCTGTAAACAATATAATCGACAGGTGTTTTCTCTTTATGGGAAGAATAAAAATTATCCAAAGTTACCTGATATACTATATCAACGTTCTTGCCCTGTTTGTGGTAAAATTTTTGGTGCTACAATATACGGCTTATAATATTTGTGATCTTCATTTTAAAAAATTGCACCAGTGCAACTTTCAATAAAAAAATCAGCCCCAGTGCTTCCAACACCAGAGCTGATCCGATTACCGGGTAAACCGATAAATCACCTTGAACAAGTGCATTTTATCATTTTCCCGGACAGATTGCAATGCAAACATATGTCCGGGCATTTTTATGCCCATTTTTCCGTACATTTACTTAGGAGGAATGTGCAATGGTCAAGAAAGTGATACGTAAATCTGCCGAGTCCACGGACCGGATCCGTACCGGTGCTGCCTATATCCGTGTCAGTACTGATGATCAGCTGGAGTATTCCCCGGAATCCCAGCTGGAGGAAATTAAACGATACTGTCTGCAGCATAATATCCTGCTGCCATCTAAGTATATCTTCGTGGAAGAGGACGGACGCTCCGGCCGTAAGTCCAGCAACCGATATGCCTTCCAGAATATGATTGCAACAGCCAAGACAAAGCCGAAGCCCTTCGATGTCATTGTCCTGTGGAAATTCAGTCGGTTTGCCAGGAATCAGGACGAAAGTACTTTCTACAAGTCCATGCTCCGGAAGAAACTGGGAATTGATGTGGTGTCTGTCAGTGAGCCGCTGATCGATGGCATGTATGGCCGCCTCATCGAAATGATCATTGAATGGCAGGATGAGTTCTATTCCGTGAATCTCTCTGGGGAAGTCCGCCGTTCCATGCTCTCCCGTGCCAGGAAGGGTCTCTACAACGGTAAAATGCCACTGGGATATACCAAGGCTCCGAATGAGAATCCAGTCATCGAAGAGCAGGAAGCCGCTATTGTCCGTAAGATCTTCGATATGTACGCCACCGGCAGCGACATCAACTACATCACCAGAGATCTGAATGACCATGGATACAAGACGAAGACCGGTAATCATTTTGACCAGGAAGGTGTGATCTACATACTGGAGAATCCCTTCTACATCGGTAAGGTTCGCTACAACATGCGGGAATCCAGTGCTACCAGTACCCTGCGGGATCCCGAGGAATGGATCATCAGTGACAGCTTCCATGAGCCGATCATTGACATGGATACCTGGAACATAGTCCAGGAGCGCCGGAAACACAGCAAGAAGCTGATGCAACGTTATGAGCATCCGGTCTCTCACACGAAGCACTGGTTGTCCGGTCTTGTAAAATGTCCAGTCTGTGGAAAGTCCCTGTCACATAAAGAAGGTTATCCCCGGAAGTCCACTCACGGCGGATCCTATATCTCCGGCGAGGGCTTCCAGTGTCTGGGATACATGAAAGGGCTTCATACAGGCTCGCAATACATCTCAGCAAAGAAACTTACCTCTGCCGTAATTACGTCGCTCCATGAGGTACTGGAGAGCGTCACGGACGTATCCTTTGAGCTTGTCCGTACCTATGAGCCAACTGTAGAGCTGGACAGGCAGCGTTACCAGCGTGAGCTGGCTTCCCTGGATCGAAAACTGGAACGCATCCGGGAAGCTTACATGAACGAGATCGACACGCTAGAAGATTACAAGCGGAATAAAGAGATGATCGAGAAGCGCCGGGCAGACCTGGAAGTCCTGCTCTCAGAACTGACGACTGCTGCCTCCGGTCCCGAGAACTACAAAGAGCAGTTCTTAAGCCGTGTGCAGTCTGTCCTGGATATTATCGAAAGTGACGCACCGAATGACCTGAAAGCGGAAGCCCTCCGTGGCATTGTGCGTAAGATTGTGTTCTACAAGGATACAAATACCCTTGAATTCCACTATTACCTCATGGTAGAATAAAGCCTGTAACCCGCATAAATGCTGGATTTATAGAATAGTAGCCGTATTTCCGACCATCCCCCACCGTGCCCCGCATCCAATACGATCAATGGCATAAAAAAACTCCCGCATATCCTTTTGTTTCATGATATGCGGGAGTTTCCCCATTTAGATATTTATTTTAAAAGTGCTGCCGTCACTTCCTGAGGGATTACAAATTCCGGTGCTCCCATAGAACCGGGCGCCACTTCGTATTCATCAAAGGCAATGACTAGTTCGTTTTTTTCATTAAAATAGAAGTTCGTCTGCTCCGTGATCCCCTGAAAATTGAATTCCGGCATATCGTCATTATCCAGGAAATAGATCACGCCTTCGTCCGCCGCCATCTGTTCCTTCATCTGGGTCTTAATGTTCTCGCTGATCGCGGAAATATAGTCGCTCCCTTCTGCAAACAGATCTTCCAGTGTCACCACATTTCCCGTCTGTTTAGCAATCGTATAAAATTGATTATGTTCATAGCCGCTGGCCTCCGTCTCCAGGGCACTCAGCTTCACTGTATAATACAGTGCATTATCTGTAACAACCTCCTGTGTTACATGCAGTCCATGATACCCTTCCTCGGATAAGGTATCCTCGAACTGACGGATCAGTTCCTCTACCGTAGCCTCCATATCCTGATTGACCGCTTCCACACCGTCTTCCGACAGCTTCGCCTCCGCAGCCTCCTGTCCGACACCGACTCCTTCCACACTTTCTGCAGCTGTGCCCTCCAAAGTGGCAGCACCGACTGCCACCTCTCCTGCGGGAACACCTTCTCCCGCATCTTCTCCATAAGAGATCTGTGCAAGTTCTACTTCGGCATCATGGTTATCATCGCTGTAATTGTACTGCCGCACCGTCACCAGTCTAAAAAAGCCTCCCAGCACCGGAATATTTTCCATGGCATGGGCGATCTGCATATTGGTATTTGGCAGTGCGATCAACACGATCACAGCTGCCGCTGCCGCAGTCCATGCGGAACGTCTTCGGACACGCTCCGCTCTTTTTTTCTCTATACGGGCTCTGTCGATACCTGCCTGCAACCGTTCCCGTCCCGCTTCGGGTATTGTCATATTCTCATACTCCTCTTTTAATTGTTTTAATTGTTCCTGTTCATTCATATCTATTCTCCATCTGTCCGGTCTATTCGGACCGTTCATGTTATCTCTTTGCCTGTATCTGTCTTATGTCCTGCATATATATGATGTCGGGGTCAAAATCTCCCGACTTTGCTGCCTACGGATTGCTCAGCCTGTGCTGCCTTCGAGGTTCAGCCGCAGCTTTTTCATCACCCGGTACAGTCTGCTCTTTACCGTGTTCAGGTTCTCATCCAGTATCTTCGCGATCTCCTCCAGCTGCCTGTCCTCAAAGAATCTCAGAACCACAATGGCACGATCCTTCGGGTCAAGATTTTCTATAGCACGTTTTAAATCAATATTTTCATAGATATCTTCACTTGCCGCCTGGATCTCCTCCACATCCGCGCTCTCCTTCCGGCTGCGCAGGAAGCTACATGCCTCGTTGACCACGATCCGGTATACCCAGGTCTCCACGTATTGCGGCTCCTTCAGGCTGTCACTTTTTAAAATGGCTTTATAGGCTGCTTCCTGTACAATATCCAGCGCGTCCGCTTCATTATGTACATAACTATAAGCAAGACGGTAATACTTCTCATACCCCTCCGTCAGGGCACGCTCCACCGCCTGTTCTTTTTTTCTGTCTGACATATGTCCTTTCCTCACTTTTATGAAAACTGCATGCAATCATTTTCTCTGATATTCATTTTAACACATATTCTTCTTAAGCTGTCTATTATTTTGACGCTGTATTCCCACAAAAAGTTTCACCGGCAAATCAGGAAAATATTCCCAACAGCTTCGGCTACACAAAAGATCCCGGGCTGCTCACCCGGGATCCTTTGAAAAGAGATGTATGAAACTATGCGTTGCATTTGTTCCTGTCGATTCGGAATGTAAGCTCTTACATTCCGAACCATGATTATTTTACCATTATTTCGACTATTTGGCAAACAAATTTCCATCAGTTGCGACTTTTTCGCACTTTTAGCCAAAATCACACCTTCTTTTTTGTCTAATCCTCATATTTGAAGTAGTCAAAATCCGCTGCTTTGCGGCTTCCACAGCCTCCGTTGTTGGCATAGATGCCTACCAGCGTGCCGGTATGTCGCTTGGGATTGTCGGGAACACCCTCGTCGCAGAGATAAATGCAGTTTTCCAAGACACCTACCTGTTCCCAGTTCTCCCCATCATAGCTGTAATAGAAAGTTCTGGTCAGTTTCTCCACCACTACTTTCAGATACACAGGACCTTCCTTCACCTTGTCCACTTCCGCCACCAGCTCCTCGCCGTGATTGCGGTTGATGACCAGCTGAATCTTCCGTCCACGCTCATAGCACAGAGCGCATCTGGCATAAGTGGCTGTACTGTAGTAGCAGGTCAGTCCGGCCTGTTCTCCGTCCTTATCCGGGTAGAACTCCAGCTTCGTCTCCGCCACATAGGACAGCTCCTGTTCTCTGCGTAACAACGTATTTTTTGCACGGATCTCATTCAGTTGTCCGTCTCTGGTCCAGATCCGGAAATATCCGGGACGTTCCGTCAGTGACCAGGAACCGTTATCCGGGTTGCGCACGAACTCCCATTCCAGATTCAACCTGGTATCGTTAAAATCATCAAACAGATTTCTCTCATAAATGCACTCCGGCAGATCCGGTGCAATCTGTGTCAGGCTGGGACCTTTTCCCTCGTTGACGGTAAACCATCCATCCTCCGTCCACTGTACGGGATCCAGTGCCGACTCTCTGCCTACGGTCGTGTAATTCCCCTGATTGGGTCTTCCGCAGAGATAATAGCACCACCACTGACCGTTCTGATCCTGTACCAGCTTGCCGTGACCGGCTCTCTGGATGGGTGCAGCGGGATTCTTCTGACGCATAACCGGATTATAGGGAGAGCACTCATAAGGGCCGTAGAAATTTTTACTTCTTCCCACATTGATCCCATGGCCGTAACCGGTGCCGCCCTCAGCCACAATGGCGTAATAATAGCCGTCCTTTTTCATGATATGGGGACCTTCGGAGCAGCGCTCGCCCGTGCCTTCCCATGCGGTCTTCGCCGGACCCGCCACTGCCAGTCCGTCCGCCGTCAGGGGAACTGCCTGTGCTGCCTTGGCAATGATCATATATCTGCTGCCGTCATCATCCACGAACAGGGACGGATCAATATCGTCCACTTCCAGACATACCGGCTTGCTGTAAGGGCCTTCCGGCTTATCGGATACCATCACCAATTGTCTTCGCATCACATTATTGTCACGCTTGCCATCCGCATTCAGACGCAAAGTTACATAAATATAGTATTTTCCGTCCACACATTCGATATCCGGTGCCCAAATGCCGTGGGAATCCCGGATGTCACTAATGTCCAGCCACTCCGGATTCGTGATGGCATGGCCGATGATATGCCAGTGAACCATATCCCGGGAATGGGAAATGGGGATTGCCGGAAAATACTGGAAGCTCGAATTCACCATGTAGTAATCGTCGCCAACACGGATCACCGAAGGATCCGGAAAAAAGCCTCGCTGTACAGGATTGTGATAAGTTCTGGGTTCGTTCATAGGAATCTCCTTTTGCATATAATCACAGTGCTTTGTTCCTGCTCTCAGTGTATTCTTTACGGGCTCTTCTGTCGTGCCAGTTCTGTTTTCAATTTGTGACATATATTGCAGCCATTGCCGTGTTTTTTCTTATCGCATCAAGAGTTTTCGTGCCCTATTTATTCCATAATAGAGTACTGCATCCACTCATACAAAAGCTTCGTACCTTCCATGATCTCAGGAGGCAACAACGCCCTGGCTACCAGTTTCAGTTCGTCGGATTCGATGTCCGTTCTGCGAAGGTGGGCGTAATCGCCGTCAATGCTTTCTACGATATACTCAAAACGATTCATTGCAAAGTCTCCTTATTAAATATGCACTAAAATATATCCATCCTGCAACGATACGGACCCATCCGCCGGCCACTCCGGCATGGTATCGCCGATCGTCCTGGCCTGCTCCAGTATCTCAGGATCTGTAACCTGCGGGAAAGAATGTCCGTGCATCTCTAGAAAATTCATCATCTCACGGTTCGTTCCGTCAAATGCATCAAATGCCCACTGAATAAAAGGATAATTAGCCTCTCCCGTAAAACAATATCCCTGGGGTGCGAAATATTTTTCTTTCAGATGAGGATCTACTTTGTCTGTAATTGCTGCGATCACACGGTACTGCCATGAGCCATAGGAAACATAATAATCCTCCACCAGACTATACGGGGTGCTGTAATGTCCTGTAAAGATCACCGGTGTGCTCTTCCCATAATCACGTTCTATTTCCAATGCGATCTCGGTCAACACTTCTTTTGTATTCAGGTATTTGTTATAGTCTACATAAAAAGCCTGATTCAACGCAGCCGCCTGATTATATATGATGATTCCCGCCAAAACAAGATATGCCGGTCTAAGCCACGGCAGGGCTCTTCGTTCTGAAAAAAGCAGATAGAGCAATAAAAAACCGATACCTGTAAAAAAGGGCATATACTGACAGGAGCGATACAATGTCACTCTTCCTTCTACAATGGTCAGGAGAAAAGGTGTAATCATCATACCCATCAGAAGAAGAAGATACCATATATCTTTTCTTCGTATTCCCAGCACTACGGCAATCATGCCCAAAACAAAAGTTGCAATCACATATCCCAGTATGGGCAAATATACCACTGCATTCACATAATACACAATCCAAAATCTTTTTAGTAACATCCATAATTCCTGGATCGGTTGATTCGAGCCGAATATTTTCAAAACTTCAGTAATACTCCGCTGATTCATAAAGCCTACCATATCCTGTAACCGGAACACCTGTATCATAACTTTAAGGATTACAGATCTCAAGATTATAACTCCCAACGTGATCGATGCACCTATGATTAACTGGCCTATCACATATCCGCTCTTTAATCTTCTGTTATCTGTAAAAGCGCGTAAATATAAAAGTAGCAATATGCCTATGATAAACAGCAGCAACATAGACTCATAACATCCTATCGCCACGGTAATGCATATAAGACTTCCAAGATAATATTTTATAGCACTTTTACGCGTCCCGGACCATTTGTCCATTCCGCTCCAAAAACATATCAATGCCAACGCTGAAAATACATATCCAATATCCACTCCGTCATGGTAGTAGTATACATACACTTCACTAATGATCGGATTGGATATGAATATGCAGGAAAATATGATATACCCTGTCAGTCCCACCTTGCGACCGAATATTCTGCGGAAAAGAACACAAAACAAGGTTGCACTGATACACAATAAAATAACGCCGATCAGTTCCATCATAAACGGCGAGAAGTCAGACAAATGAAATATTTTATTTATCAGATAGATGAACCATCTTCCCATTACGACTTCCAGTCCATCCTCCAAATACAGCGAAACAGCCGTATCATCTATTCCAATACTTGGATGCGTCATTTCAAACCCATACCCGCATATAGCAGTCAGGCATAAAATAATTACATATATTTTTTGTTGAAAAAAATATTGAAATTCCTCCCACAGTTTTTTCATGTTTTTTTCTCCGCCTTTGTTCTTACTTTATCCCAGTGTAAAGGATTTTTCCATCAACGTCAAGAACTGTAGTGGATTACGCATCCTCATTGATATCCTCGATAAACACCTAGAAAAAACAAATGCCACACCCGAGGAATTCGACGCAGCAGCGGCTTATCGCATAAATTGCTTCGCAATTCATGCGATATCCGCTGGACTTCGTCATATCCGTGACATAAAAAGTACCCGACCTCTCAAGCAAGCTTGGAGATCGGGTATTTTGCACATCCACGTTTATATCTTCGAAAATCGCTCTGCTTCGCAGAGCACGTGCTTCGCACTTATGATTTTCTCGATAAACACCCATAAAAAACAAATGCCACACCCGAAGGTGTGGCGCTTGTTTTTTCTATGGGGTGTTTACATCATTCCGCCCATACCGGCTCCACCGGCGGGCATTGCAGGAGTCTCTTCCTTGATGTTAGCTACAACGCTTTCGGTAGTAAGCAGTGTGCTTGCTACGCTGGTAGCGTTCTGCAGGGCACTTCTGGTAACCTTTGCAGGATCCAGGATGCCGGCACTTACCATATCTACATATTCCTCTTTCAGAGCATCGAAGCCGACACCGACCTCAGACTCACGTACCTTATTGATGATAACGCTGCCTTCCAGTCCTGCGTTTGCTGCGATGTGATACAGAGGAGCTTCCAATGCTTTCAGGACAATGCCTGCACCGGTCTTCTCATCACCTTCCAGAGTAGCTGCCAGTTTGGCAACTTCCTTGGATGCATGAATGTATGCGGAACCACCACCACAGATGATACCTTCCTCTACGGCTGCTCTGGTAGCTGCCAGCGCATCTTCCAGACGAAGCTTAGCTTCCTTCATCTCGGTCTCGGTAGCAGCACCTACACGGATGACTGCCACGCCTCCGGACAGCTTAGCCAGTCTCTCCTGTAATTTCTCTCTGTCGAAATCAGAAGTGGTCTCTTCGATCTGCTTCTTGATCTGTGCGATTCTGGACTGTAATGCTTCCTTGTCGCCCTCACCGTCTACGATCACGGTGTTCTCTTTCTGAACCTTAACGGATTTTGCACGACCCAGCATATCCATTGTGGTATCCTTCAGCTCATAACCAAGTTCGGAACTGATCACGGTACCGCCGGTCAGAATTGCGATATCCTCCAGCATAGCTTTTCTTCTGTCACCATAGCCGGGAGCCTTAACAGCTACTACATTGAAAGTACCACGCAGCTTGTTGACGATCAGGGTGGTCAGTGCCTCGCCCTCTACATCCTCAGCGATGATCAACAGCTTAGCGCCGGACTGAACGATCTGCTCTAACATGGGCAGGATCTCCTGAATGTTGGAGATCTTCTTATCAGTGATCAGAATATAAGGATTATCCAGAACTGCTTCCATCTTATCCATATCGGTTGCCATGTAAGCGGAGATATAACCTCTGTCAAACTGCATACCTTCTACCAGATCCAGTTCGGTCTGCATGGTCTTGGACTCTTCAATGGTGATAACACCGTTGTTGCTTACCTTCTCCATAGCATCTGCAACCAGCTGTCCTACTGCTTCATCTCCTGCGGAGATTGCTGCTACTCTTGCGATGTGCTCCTTACCGTTTACCTTCTGGCTCATCTTACCGATGGTTTCTACTGCACATGCAGTTGCTTTCTTCATACCTTTTCTCAGGATGATGGGGTTAGCACCTGCTGCCAGGTTCTTCATACCTGCATTTACCATAGCCTGTGCCAGAACGGTTGCTGTGGTAGTACCATCACCGGCTACATCGTTGGTCTTGGTAGCTACTTCCTTTACCAGCTGTGCACCCATGTTCTCGAATGCATCTTCCAGCTCGATCTCTTTTGCAATGGTAACACCATCGTTGGTGATCAGGGGTGCACCGAAGGACTTATCCAGTACTACGTTTCTTCCTTTGGGTCCTAAAGTTACTCTTACGGTATCTGCCAGCTGGTTAACACCAGCCTCTAATGCTGCACGGGCTTCTGCGCCGTATTTAATCTCTTTTGCCATAATAATCAGCCTCCAATTTATTTGTTCTTAGTCTTAATTTCTTTTTAGGTTTTGCTTTTACTGAATAATTGCAAGAATGTCGCTCTGCTTTACGATAATATACTCTTCGTCATCCAGCTTTACTTCGGTTCCGGAATATTTGGAATAGATGACCTGATCGCCAACCTTAACTTCCATCTTGACTTCCTTGCCGTCTACAACACCGCCGGGGCCTACTGCTACGACTTCTGCCTGCTGGGGTTTCTCCTTATTCTGACCGGGGAGTACGATACCGGACTTGGTAGTCTCCTCTGCAACTAACTGTTTTAATACGACTCTGTCACCTAACGGTTTCAAATTCATGATAACTGCCTCCTTAATAGCTATTTAAAAATATTATTACTCGTTTTCATTTGTTAGCACTCATTTTTATCGAGTGCTAATTGCTATAGCTTATATTAGTTTTATATGCCCAGTTTTTCAAACGTATTCACAACTATTTAAAATCTCTATTCTCATTTTTTCTCTTGTTTTCTCATTTTATCTTTCATTTTTATATAGCATGAGTGAAAATGCGATTTAATATTTCGTTTATAATTATAAAAAAGAATCTCGCTTATTTCCTATAAATTAAAAAACAGCCCGATGCTATCACCGGACTGTTTCCCATACTTACCTATAAAATTGATTTACTTTATGCTGTTTTGGCATCGTCATGGTATTTCTGCCACTTCTTCTTATAAATAAAGTAGCAGGGAATTCCTACGAATACCATTCCACCTAAAATATTACCGATGGTAACGGGAATAAAGTTGTTCAGACTGTGAAGTATCGTCAGTCCCTGAATCTGCTCTGCCGTCAATCCGTATGCTTCCTGTGCTTTCGCCACGTAAACAGGATTCTGCGCAGCCATCATGCCAACGGGAATGTAGAACATATTTGCAACGCAGTGTTCGAAGCCGCCGACCACAAACGCCATGATCGGGAAGAAGATCGCCCAGACCTTACCTACGATATCCGTAGCTGCCACTGCCATCAGGATAGCAATACATACCAAAATATTACACAGAATGCCTGAGGTGATTCCCTTCAGGGGAGAAATGCCCACTTTGCCGACTGCCACCTTGATGGCATAGGCACCCAGCAGCCCTCCGGTGTAATCCAGATTACCGGAAAAGCAGATCAGGGTATCAATGATCAGGGCGCCGATCAGATTGCTGAAGTACACCACGATCAGGTTGCGGATACATTCGAACCACGTTACCTTTTTGCCAACCACATCCATGACGATCAGGCAGTTACCGGTGAAAAGCTCTCCACCTACAAATACAATGATCATCAGTCCCACGGGGAAGATAATACCTGCCACAAATCGTGCCAGCCCTACATTGTCAATGGCATGTGCCGCGGTGCTGCTGGTGGCTCCGCCCAGCGCGATAAATGCACCCGCCATAATACCTAACAGGATCATCTTGCCTAAAGGAAGATGGGCTTTACCTTCTCCGGCTTTCATGTTGGTATCAATGACTTCTGACGGCGTATTAAAATGCTGTTCCATATAACCCTCATTTCTGCACAGCTCTCATCTGCTGTACTCTCTTAACTCATTTATTCCTTATATTACACTACTTTCATGATAGTAAGCAAGATATTCACTCCATGTATCTGATTATATACATTTCTGTTTTCAAAGTGGAATCTCGTTTACAAAACGGGAAACTCGGATGACTATTGAGCAGCGTCTGATTTTGTCGACAAAGAGTCTTTTTTTGTATTTTTTTTGCCTTTTTTTGCAAAAAAATGCTAGACAAAAGACATAATGTGTACTATACTAAACTTGTTCGGTGAGAGCCGAACCGCTTATATAAGTAGATTTCCGGAAGAATTCCCCTTTTACACAATTAAAGTGGCTGCAGGTTTCCCGCCTGCGGCTGCTTTAATTGTGTTATAAGATAGTTTTTAAGCTTTGCTTTAAAATTGCAAAAGTTTTTGCAAAAATTTAAAATTTTCACTTGCTAAGTGATAAGTATCTATGCTATAATAGCTTTCGTCAGTGGTTCAGCTGATACAATTTCATAGGGGAATAGTACAGCGGTAGTGCGGCGGTCTCCAAAACCGTTAACGGGGGTTCGATCCCCTCTTCCCCTGCTAAGAAAAGTCGATTTTATCGGCTTTTTTTATTTCTGTTTTAGATACAATTTCACCCCGGCACGACGCGATTCATAGATCTGCGCCATGCCGGGGTGTTGTCTTTACAGCTATATTGTTATATCTCCTCTTTCTCCGAATCCGGTGCGATCACAGATCCGATGGCGGTCGCGTAATCAGAGTACTCCGGAATGCTGATCTTCACATCCCACAGGCTCTTGAAATCCTCGATGATCTGGCGGCACTCGAAGAATTTAGTCAGTCCGCCGATCAGGATATACTCTTTGATGCCGGTGCTCATAGATGCCAGGATTCCTGCCTGGCAGATATTCTCGATCACCATATGTACAATACCTGCCGCGATATCCTCCGGTTTGGACTGGGCATCTGCCTTACCAAAATTAGAAGCCGTCACATCCAGATTCAGGCCCGGCAACTTTTCTTTGGCCAGATCTGCGATCCGCAGATCGATCTTCGCCACATCACCCTTACGGGACAACGGCACAATTTCATGAATGTCGCCGGTATTCAGCATGATCGAGGACAGTCCACAGATCGTTCCGCCTCCTAAGCCGACACCACCCAGGTGCTTCATCTCCTTCTCCGTCACTTTGACGAAGAAGCTTCCGGTACCCATACTGATGACAATGACTTCCTTTTTATCCGTAAGATAATATCCTCCGGTACCTGTAGCGACGAATTCATCCACTTTATAGGTAGGACGATCATATACCGCTTTCTCCACATATTTGCTTCCCACACCGGTGATATAGACTCCCTCCACATCAGCCAATTCCAGATTATTCTCATACAGATATCTTCCGAATGCACCATAGAGAGATGCCACCTGGCTATCTGCCTTGACCGCCATGGGCGGAAGCATATGTTCTCCTTCAAAAGCTACGATTTTTGTCGTACTGCTACCGATATCGATTCCTATTTTGACAGGCATGTTTTCAACCTCCTCATATCACTTAACTGTTCATCGTCTCATTTCCAGATACATTTCCACAGTTCGAGACCGTCAGCCAAACACTTTATCCACAGCATCCTGTACAGAACTGACGCCAATGACCCGGATCTTACTTCCTTTTTTACACTCTTCCAACGAGACAAGCGGCACCACACATTCTTCGAAGCCCAGCTTCTCTGCCTCTGCCACGCGTTGTTTTGCCATGCTGACTGCCCGGACCTCGCCGCTTAATCCCACTTCACCGAAAGCGACCAGTTTCGGATTCAGTGCCTTATTCCGGAAGCTGGACAGAATCGCCAGCACGATTCCCAGATCGATCGCCGGTTCCTGGATCTTGATACCTCCGGTGATATTCACGTAGGCATCACAGGAAGATAATTGCACTCCGGAACGTTTCTCCAGCACTGCCATCAGGAGATTTACACGGTTGAAATCCGTACCGGTGGTCTGTCTTCTGGGAATTCCGAAATTGCTGTGGCACACCAGCGCCTGCAGTTCGATCAGAAGCGGCCTGGTGCCCTCCATAGTACATGCCACCACAGAGCCACTGGCATTCTCCGGCCGTCCGTTCAACATATATTCCGAAGGGTTCTTCACCTCCGCGAGTCCCGTCTCCCGCATCTCGAAAACACCGATCTCGTTCGTGGACCCGAAACGGTTCTTCACCCCACGCAGGATACGGTAGGAAGCATGTCTGTCCCCTTCAAAATAAAGTACCGTGTCCACCATATGTTCCAACACTCTGGGTCCCGCTACGGTTCCTTCTTTTGTTACATGTCCCACAATAAAAATAGAAATCCCCAATCCTTTTGCCAGTTGCAACAGGATGCCTGTGGATTCCCGCACCTGTGATACGCTTCCCGGTGCTGCAGATACATTTTCATTATACATGGTCTGAATAGAATCTATGATCACGACCTCCGGCTTGCTCCTGCGGATCACTTCGCCGATGATGTCCAGATTCGTCTCACACAGCAGGAGCATATGTTCCGAAAATGTGCCAAGCCTGTCCGCCCGCATCTTGATCTGTACCTTGGATTCCTCTCCGGAGATATACAATACCTTATGTCCGGCCTCTGACAGATTGTGACACACCTGAAGCAGCAGGGTAGATTTACCGATCCCCGGATCGCCTCCTACCAGAGTCAGGGAACCCTGTACGATTCCGCCACCGAGCACCCGGTCCAGTTCTTTTATCCCGGTGAGTGTCTTGTTCTCCTCACGGATCGCGATTTCAGATAATACACAGGGTTCGGAAGCCTCTCTGCGCTCTCTTCTGCTCCCGGTGCCGGTGTTTTTCAATACCGTTTTATCTATCGTCTCTTCCACGAAAGTGTTCCACTCTCTGCAGCCGGGGCATTGTCCCAGCCATTTCGTGGATTCATAGCCACAGTTCTGACAGAAAAAAACGGTGGCTGTCTTACCTTTTGCCATGCTCTCTCCTCAATCGTTATAAAAAAGAGCCCAGACACGAAGTACTACAATATCCTCCGTGTCTGGACTCCTTTGCAGTGCGCCTTTACGCCTCTACGATCTTCACAGGTACTTCCCCTGCTGCTTCCAGTTCTACACTCAGGCTCAGCTTGCCGCCAAGTCCGGTCTTCATGGTTCCTACGTTCTTACCGTCAATAAATACTTCGTACTCGGTGTCGTCCTTTAATCCTACTGTGATCTGAGAATCTTCATCACCTTCTACGATGAATTCTACACTGTTATCGGACTCTTTGAACTCCAGCACACTGGTTCCGGGAACAGATTCATATAAAAACATACCGTTCTTCTCCAGCTTTGTCATCTCATTGTAGGTCTTAACCTTCAGCAGATCTCCTGCATGCTCATAATCTTCTACCTTTGCCTTCTTGGCCAGCTTATGATTACCAAAGCTGATAGATCCGTCTGCTTCACTGCGAAGTATTTCTTCCACTACTGCCATCTGTCTGTCCTCCTGAAAGTAACTGCATCCGCAACACTTCTTTATCATTCGTCCTTTGCGAATGGGGTTTGAATAGTTACAGTATAATATATCTCACCCTGTTTTTCTACAAAAAAATTTTTAAATTTTGTAACTATTCAGAGTCATTTAAATATCATTGAATATTCGTCGAATGCTTGCATTCGTAAGAATATTTCATGATATTTATAAGACGAAGTAACCTCAATGAGCAAAAGGAAAGCTCTGCAAGAGCGATTTTGCGAATTGAGTGACTGAATAGTTACAAATGCTTAATTCTTAACCGTAAATACGACTTTACCATTCTTAAATCCTGCAGAAACCTTATCTCCCGGCACCACCTTTTTCAGCAGTATCTCTTCTGCCAGAGCATCCTCTACCACTGACTGGATCGCACGCTTTAAGGGTCTTGCACCCATCTTATTGTCAGCATATTTTTTCACCAAATGCTCCTTCAGTGCTGCAGTGATCGTCAGATGGATGCCCAGCTGGTCCTCGCATCTCTTATACAGATTGGATGCCAGCAGATTTACGATCTCTTTCATATTCTCATTGTTCAGCTGGTGGAACACGATAATGTCATCGATACGGTTGATGAATTCCGGCTTGAAGCTGCGCTTTACCTCTTCCATGACATTGGATTTCATTTTCTCATAATCCTTCGTCTCGCTCTTCTCCGTTGCGAAGCCGAGATTCTTGGGATCTACAATCCGCTGTGCTCCGGCGTTGGATGTCATGATCAGCACCGTATTCTTGAAGCTGACCTTTCTGCCCTTGGAATCCGTAATATGACCGTCATCCAGCACCTGCAAAAGTACGTTGAACACATCCGGATGAGCCTTTTCGATCTCATCAAACAGAACGACAGAATAAGGATTCCTGCGGACCTTCTCGCTCAACTGGCCACCTTCTTCAAATCCCACATATCCGGGCGGGGAACCGATCATCTTGGATACCGAATGACCTTCCATATACTCCGACATATCCACACGGATCATGGCATCTTCCGAGCCGAACATAGCCTCTGCAAGCGCCTTGGATAATTCCGTCTTGCCGACGCCGGTAGGTCCTAAGAACAGGAAAGAACCGATGGGACGGTTCGGATCCTTCAGTCCCACACGGCCTCTGCGGATGGCTTTGGCCACAGCGGTAACTGCCTCTTCCTGACCGATCACACGCTTATGCAATGTCTTCTCCAGCTTCAGAAGTCTCTCGCTTTCCTTCTCTGCCAGCTTCTGCACCGGGATTTTGGTCCACTGGGCCACCACCTCGGCGATCTCATTTTCACCGATGCTTAAAGTATTTTCCTCTTCCCTTTTTTCACGCTTTTTCAGCAAACGCTCCTGCTTCTTTACCAGAGCATCCTGTTTCTTCTTGATCTCTGCCATCTGGGCAAAAGCTTCCACGCGGATAGCCTTCTCCATCTCCCAGTCCAGCTCCCGGATCTTATCCGAGATCTCCTTTGCCTTATCCGGTGCATCCATTGCATGCAGTCTGGCACTGGCCGCTGCCTCATCGATCAGGTCAATCGCCTTGTCGGGCAGATTCCTATCATTGATATAACGACTGGACAGTCTCACTGCCGCCTCCACCGCTTCCGGTGTAATGGTCACATGGTGATGTGCTTCGTACTTCCCCTTGATACCCTCCAGGATGCGGACAGCCTCTTCCTCTGTGGGTTCTTCCACCGTAACCGGCTGGAATCTCCGCTCCAGTGCAGCATCCTTCTCAATATACTTGCGATACTCCGCGATCGTGGTCGCACCGATCAGTTGGATCTCTCCGCGGGCCAGAGACGGTTTCATGATATTGGACGCATCAATAGCCCCCTCGGCACCTCCGGCACCGATGATCGTATGCAATTCATCCAGGAATAAAATAATATTCCCATCCTCTGTGACTTCCTTCAGTACCTTCTTGATCCGCTCCTCGAACTCTCCGCGGTACTTACTTCCCGCTACCATTCCGGACAGATCCAGTGTCAGTACTCTCTTATTCTGCACCGTAAAAGGCACATCTCCCGCCACGATCCGGGCTGCCAGTCCTTCCACCACGGCGGTCTTGCCAACACCGGGTTCCCCGACCAGGCAGGGATTGTTCTTCGTCCGTCGGCTCAGGATCTGGATCACTCTGCGGATTTCTTCATCTCTTCCGACTACCGGATCCAGCTTTCCTTCCCTGGCCAGCGCCGTCAGATCCCGGCTGTACTGCTCCAACGTAGACTGTTTCGCCTTACGGTCTCCCTTTTTTCCAAGGTCTTCTTTGTACAGATTGCCGTCCTGTCCGATAGCGATCAGGGTATCCACATAAATTTTCTGTACATTGGCTCCCAGCGTGTTCAACAGGCGTACCGCTACGTTTTCCCCCTCTTTGATCAGGGCCAGCAGCAAATGCTCCGTTCCGGTCTGCTTCTGTCCGAAACGTGCGGCCTGATGGTGTGCTTCCTCCAGGATTCTCGCGGCTCTGGGAGAATATCCCTCTCTGTCCTTCACTGCGACACCGTTCTCAAACGCAATCAAATCCCGGATCATGTCCATGACCTGCCCGGTCTCCACACCGTTATCAGCCAATACCTTGGCCGCCACACCGGTGTCTTCCTTTAATAATCCTACCAGAATGTGTTCCGTTCCGATGTAACCCTGCTTCAGGCTCCTTGCACATCTGGAAGCCTGCGCCAGCGCATTTTGCGCCTTATCCGTAAACTGTGACTGCATCAATTCAGTCCTCCATACTCTTCATATATTTCATCAATCAGCTCATGAACTTCCTGCCTGGAAATATTCTTGCAGCTGCTCTTAGCCAGTATTACCTGCAATTCCTTCCGCAATTCATCTACCGCACGCATGCGATCCACATCGAGTGCAATTACCGCGCCTTTTCGCCGGTCTACCTTAACATAACCTTCCTGCTTCAGAACCGTATATGCCTTATTTACTGTATGCATATTGATCCCGATCGTATCCGCCAGCTGGCGCACGCTGGGCAGAGAATCTCCTTCATGAAATTGTGACGTGGCAATTCCCATGATGATCTGATTGCGTAATTGCATATAGAGTGCTTCATCACTGTTGAAATCTATCTCTATTATCATCAAACTCGCTCCCTTCCCATGTCACTGATTGTTATATTCCTATTATAACAGTGAACGCAGTACTGTCAACTGTAACCGGGGAAAGTTTATCGTTTTTTAATCAAAAACGGCATCTCACTTGTGCAAGATGCCGTTTGCATTTTATTGATCTTCGTCTCCGTCCCAATTCAGGAATTCAAATTCAAATTCATCATCATCTGACATGAAGTTTTTGGACTTCCAGCCGGGATTCTGATTGCCTTCACTCTGCGGTACAGGCTTTGTGGGTCTTGCCACCGGTCTGCCGGCCTGCTGCGCTGGTCTTTCACTCTGCGGTGCCGTGGGTCTGCCTCCCTGAGGTGCAGGTCTTCCCTGTCCGGGTGTCACCGGTCTGCCTCCCCGGGGTGCAGGTCTTCTCTCCTGCGGTGCCGCAGATCTTACGGTCTGTCCAATGGGTCTCTCTCCCTGAGGTGCGGGTCTGCCATCTGGACGTGTTCCCTGGCCTGTCGGTCTGGATGCCGGTCTTCTCTCGGCTCCCACTTCATGCATTACTTTCTGGCTGCCTTGCGGCCTGCCGCCCTGCGGTCTGCCTCCCTGAGGTGCGGGTCTTCCGTTTTGGGGTCTGCCTCCCTGGGGTCTGTCCACTCTTCTTCTGCGGGCCGTTTCCTCTTCCACGCCGGAGAAATAGGATGCGTCATTCATATCTTTGATTTTGAAGATCAACAGTGTCACCGCTGCTACCGCCGCTACAAGCAGAATCACCAAAATAATGATGACTGCTTTCTGGCTGCTGATCTTTTTCTGATTGGTCTCATACTGTGCATTGATCTCTGTGATCTGGTTCAGGGAATTGAACAGATCTTCAATCTTATATTGCTTCTGCCCTGCCATGTCCAGCAGATACCATGCATCTCCCTGCATCTGAGTATCCCAGTCTTTGGATGTGGTCTGTGTATCTTCCGCAGGCTGCTCGTCTGTGGGTTGTTCCTCTACCGGCTGTTCTTCTACCGGTGCCTGCAGCTCTCCGGATAATGCAACATAATCCGAACGAATGAAGCCTGTCACCTCGACACTGTTGGAAATAAAGCTTATCTGATACCATGTCTTTCCATCGGTTCCTGTTGCCTGTCCGGTCACAGTCAGTGCCATTCCATTCTCCGCAGTAGTCACGATCTGGCTGGTGGTAGACGCATTGCTGCGCACACGAACAGACTGACCTCCGGTCACGGTCGCACTCAGGGGTTCCACTGCAGTAACCTCCACAGGAGTCTCATTCACAACAGGCGCCGGTGTTGCTGTGGTCGTAGTCGTTGTAGTAGTTGTTGTAGTTGTTGTACCTGAAGAAGACGGCGGGGTAGATCCGTCGGTAATGTTTACCAGATCGGAACGAATATATCCCAGCGTATTCGCATCCACATATACTTCATACCAGGTATAACCGTCTGCTCCCTTGGTCTGACTTTTGATGGAGATCGCCTTATCCTTGGCCGCGCTGCCAATCACTTCACTGGAAGAATCCGCAGTTTTACGGATCTTAGCACTGGATGCTGTTACCTTGGCTGCACTTTCCGCATGGCTGACAATTGCCAGATTCTCACTAAAAAGTCCTGCTCCCAACACAAATACCAGTGCCAGCATTCCCCAGAAAACCTTACATTTACTTATTCTCTGTACTGTCTTTTTCATCTGCAACTCCTTTTGTATCCTGACCTTGTCTTACGCTTCATCGATTGCTTTGCCAATGTCATGACGCATGTATTTATTCTCGAAAGAGATCCATTCCGTTGCCGCATAAGCGTTGGCACGGGCTTCTTTCAGATCTGCTCCCTTCGCCGTCACCCCCAGGACACGACCACCGTTTGTAACGATTCCCTTGTCCGTAAGCTTCGTTCCGGCATGGAAGCAATAATAACCGTCTTTTCCGTCGAAGTTCTCCAGACCGCTTATTACAAATCCCTTCTCATAGGATACGGGATAGCCGTCGCTTGCCAGGACCACACATACCGCAGCATTGTCCTCAAATTGCAGGTCGATCTGATCCAGTGTGCCGTCCACACAGGCTTCCATCACTTCGATAATATCATTCTTCATACGCGGCAGTACCACCTGCGCCTCCGGATCACCGAATCTGGCATTGTATTCTAATACCTTGGGGCCGTTCGGAGTCAGCATCAGTCCGAAGAAAATGACTCCCTTGAAAGGTCTGCCTTCCGCTGCCATGGCATCCACGGTAGCCTGGTAGATGTATTTCTTACAGAATGCATCCACTTCCTCTGTATAGAAGGGGCTGGGAGAAAAGGTTCCCATACCACCGGTGTTCAGCCCCTGATCGCCGTCCTTTGCTCTCTTATGATCCTGCGCAGAAGTCATGATGCGGATGGTCTTGCCGTCCACAAAAGAAAGTACACTGACTTCTCTGCCTGTCATAAACTCTTCGATGACCATGCGGTTGCCGGCTGCACCGAACTTTTTATCCAGCATGATCTCATCCACGCCTGCCAGCGCTTCTTCTAAAGTATTGCAGATCAATACGCCCTTGCCCAGTGCAAGACCGTCCGCCTTCAGCACGATGGGAAAGCTTGCCTGCTCCTTCAAGTACTTAATAGCCTCCTCCGCGTTATCAAAATTCTCATAAGCTGCGGTGGGAATGTTATATTTCTTCATGAGATCCTTGGAAAAGGCCTTGCTACCTTCCAGGATCGCTGCATTTTTACGGGGTCCAAAAGCCCGCAGGCCCTCTGCCTCCAGTGCATCCACCAGTCCGCCGACCAGGGGATCATCCATGCCTACGATGGTCAGGTCAATGGCCTGTTCTTTCGCAAATGCCACGATCTTATCAAATTCCATGGCTCCGATGGGAACACATTCTGCGATCTGACCGATCCCGGCATTGCCCGGAGCACAATAGATCTTATCTACTTTAGGACTTTTTGCCACACAGGTTGCAATGGCGTGCTCTCTGCCGCCACCGCCTACGATCAATACTTTCATACCCATATCTTCTGCCTTCCTTAATTTTCGCTGTTTGTATGCTTTACTTTTCCGTTCACGACACAGATCCGTCCGTTGGCAATGTCATCCACTGCCTTCGGAAGAAGCAGCCACTCTGCCTGTTCCATCACACGTCTCTGCAACGTCTCCGGAGTGTCGTCGTCCTCCACTGCCACTGCCTTCTGTGCAATGATAGGACCCTCGTCCATGCCTTCATTCACAAAATGTACCGTAGCTCCTGTCACTTTCACACCGCGCTCCAGTGCTTTTTCATGCACATGTAGTCCGTAGTATCCCACACCGCAGAAGGAAGGGATCAGGGACGGGTGGATATTGATGATCCGGTTGCTGTATTCATGTACCATTGCCTCCGGAATCTTCACCAGGAATCCTGCCAGTACGATTAAGTCCGGAGCAAACTCCTTCACCTTTGCAAGCAGTGCCTCATTAAATACTTCTCTGCTCTCATAATCCTTCGGAGACACACAGACTGCGGGAATCCCAGCATTCTGTGCTCTCTCTAAGCTCTTCACCGTCTTGTTATTGCTGATCACGCCCACGATCTGTGCGTTTTTAACCTTACCTGCTGCAATAGCATCAATGATGGCCTGTAAATTCGTGCCGCCGCCGGATACCAGTACGACTACTCTTAACATATGGTCACACCCTTTTCACCGGTCTCACAGGTACCTACCACATAAGCAGTCTCGCCTGCTGCCTTCAGAGCTTCCATAGTCTTATCCACATCTGCGGGATCCAGTGCCAGTACCATGCCCAGACCCATGTTGTAAGTATTATACATCATCTCGTCTGTGATATTGCCTTTCTTCTGCATCAGGCGGAAAATAGCAGGCACTTCGTAGCTGTCTTTCTTCACGACTGCACGGATGCCGTCGGGAAGCATTCTGGGGATGTTCTCATAGAAACCACCACCGGTGATATGGCTGCAGCCCTTTACCTTAACGCCTGCGTTCTTCACAGACTTCATAGCCTTCACGTAGATTCTGGTAGGAGCAAGCAGTGCCTCACCAAGAGTCTTGCCCAGCTCGTCATAATAGGTATCCAGGCTCTCTTTTGTCATATCGAATACTTTTCTCACCAGAGAAAAACCATTGGAATGTACACCGGAGGAAGCGATGCCCACCAGTACATCACCGGGCTTGATATTCTCACCGGTGATCAGATCTTTACGTTCTACCACGCCTACGGCAAATCCTGCCAGATCATACTCATCCTCGGGCATCAGTCCGGGATGTTCTGCGGTCTCACCGCCTACCAATGCTGCGTCAGACTGCTTACAGCCCTCTGCCACGCCCTTTACGATAGTAGCGATCTTCTCGGGAATATTGCGTCCGCATGCGATATAATCCAGGAAAAATAAAGGTTCGCCGCCTGCACATGCCACATCGTTTACACACATGGCCACACAGTCGATACCGATGGTATCATGCTTGTCCATTAAAAATGCCAGCTTCAGCTTGGTACCTACACCATCGGTGCCGGACAGGAGCACGGGATCCTCCATATCTTTGATGGCACTTAAGGAAAATGCTCCGGAGAAACCACCGATGCCGCCCATTACTTCGGGACGCATGGTCTCCTTCACGTACTTCTTCATCAGTTCTACAGACTTGTAGCCTGCTTCGATGTCTACTCCAGCTTTCTTGTAATCCATTTTCTCCTCATTTCCGCCGCAGGGGCTCTTTCGTTTTATTAGTGGGGCAGCCTCTTAAGAGGTCCCTGATTCTCTGTCTTATCTTCTTATTTTTTCATGCCTTCCAGGTATGCTTTATAGCCGATCTCCTGCAGTTTTGCATCTTTGGCTTCTACCTGTTCTTTTAATTTTGTGCTGTATGCTTTCAGTTTTCCGAGAAGTTCTGCGTCGGAGGTTGCCAGAATCTTGGCAGCCAGAAGTCCTGCATTGGCGCCGCCGTTAATGGCTACTGTGGCAACAGGAATGCCTGAGGGCATCTGTACGATGGAATACAGAGAATCTCTGCCTCCCAGGGAAGTAGTGTGCATGGGAATACCAATGACAGGCATCGGGAAAATAGCGGCGCACATACCGGGCAGATGTGCTGCCATACCGGCACCGGCAATGATCACCTTGAAGCCTTTTTCCTCCGCACTTTTTGCATATTCAAAAAATACATCCGGCTCTCTGTGAGCGCTGATCACGGTCATCTCATAAGGGATGCCCAATTCTTCCAAAATGTCTGCTGCCTTCGCCATCACAGGCATATCGGAATCACTACCCATTACAATGCCAACCTTAGGGCAATTCTCTGTATTTGCCATAATGTCCTCCTCATGTGTCGGTTTTCACCGATTTTTCCATATATCTATAAGTGTACTAAAATCTTGTCGATGATGCAATGGTTTTATGAAAGTTCCTGCAACGGTTCGTTCAGTTCTTCCGTTCCCGGCAGGACGAATCTGCCGTTTTGAATGATAGTGATCCGGTCTCCGTCCTTTTTCACCGCGGTCAGCTCTGCCAGTTCATCATAAGGAATGGTAATGTCCGTATGACAGTTAAAATATGCCTTGGACGGATTCACACTGCGGAGCGCCGCCACCTCGTTGTCTCTTGCCACGATCTCCTTGCCGTCGGGATTGTATACTTTTACTTCTTCCGCATGGGAATAACAGGTATCTCCCACTGCAAAATGCGGTCCCATCTTCTCTGCGATCAGAATGGGCATTTTGGACTCCACACCCAGTTTTTTTGCTGCCACATAGGCTGTGGTATTCGTGCCGATGGCAAATTCTCCTAAGGGCAGTGTCTTGTGGCGGAACAGGATATTCTCCTTAATAAATGCCTTATTTTCTTCCTCTGTGGCAAAATTGGCGCAATTATAATTTTGGATCTTACCGTTTTCAAAAGTGATCTCCAGATCCTTATATTCCAGACCGTTTAAGAATACCCGGGTTACATGCAGCACGCCGTTCGTACCTTCCAGTACCGGAGAGGTAAATACCTCACCCACGGGGATGTTCACATCTGCCACGCAGTTTTCAAAAATAGTCTCTTTCGCAGGGTTCTTCAGTTTCCATAAGTTTACTTTCAGATCGGTATGATTGCCGTTACAACCCTTAATTTCACAATGATCTGCTGGATCCAGGGCATCAATGATGGTCTGCTGGATCCGCTGATATTTTTTATAATCCAGCGTATTGATCTGTATCGTCTCCCGGAACAGTTCCTCGAAGCAGTCACCCACCTCCGGGATCGGGAACGCAATGATCGTGAAGCTGCGCTCTTCTTCTATAATGTACTGTCTCTGCAGCTGGCCCATCTGGGTACGGTTCTCTACCAGTAAAGCACTCTGCTCATCCGTCATTTTCAGGCTTTCCGGCTTGTTCACCGGCTCGAATTCCTTCTCTCCGAAGGTCTCCACTACCGCCGGGCCCGCATAACCGCGTGCCTCTTTTTTGTATTTTTCAAACGCGGTATGCATCACTTCCAGTTTTCGGCTGCAATACATTTTGTCTAAGAACAGTGCCTTGTCATCCTTATGGTCGAACTCGTATTGTCTGTTGGGGCTGACGCTGTAGAAGCCATTCTTGTAAATGGACGGATTGTACAAAATGCTGGAAGCTGCACGGTAGATCACCGGCTGCAGTCCCATTTTCTCAAAATTCTCCAGGGCTCTTCTCATCATGCGCTCAAAGCCCAGCTGATAACGGACATCCACGACCGCTTTCTTCGACAGATCCTTGCCGGTTACTTCAAAGCCGATACGATACCCTTCGGTGTAAGTGTCTGCCATGGTATGGACAGTCTCCTCCGGCAGAGAATTCATAAATTCCGCCATTTTCAATTCATTTTCGCCTACATACTCACCATAAGCATACAGATAACGTAGATCCGTAAAGTCTGCAGTTCGAAGAATTGCCGCTGCAAAATTATTCTCCGGACATACCATTTCACGTACCCGCTCTTCTGCCGCCACATCCGCATAATCACTGACGAACCAGTAGAGGATCTCACGAATAGCTGCATACGTGGGAAGCTTATGGTTTTCCTGCTGTTCATATACAAATGCCGCATATACCTCAGAAAACAGCTCCATCCGGATCACCAGCTCATCCAAACGTCCTTCGTAGGTAAAGCCAATCAGGCTCCGCATTTCTGTGTATAAAAAGGACACAAGCACACCGAATTCTTCTCCCAGCATCTTCACAGCATAAGCTGGATTGGCAAAACTGTTCTCATAGTTTTCCGGTAAAATATCTTCATACAGAGCACGGTTGCGCTGCTGTAATTCTTCCAATGTGGCAGTGGCCTGTTTCCCCTGCTCCAGGAACTGTCTGGTATCCTCGATCAGCAGTAAAAACTTCGCTACTGTTGTAAAATATTCTTTCCAGGGTAGTAACTCCGCTCCCTGGAAATCTTCACCGGGAATCTCCCGGATCCGGAGAAGCGCCAGTTCCAAACGTTCCTGTAAAATTTCTCTTTCTTCCATAATATCTGTTAACTCCTTATTTCCAAATGACTATCGTGTGTTCCCATGCTCCTGCCTCCGGATGTCATATCTTACAGCCGGCTCCCCAGATACAGTAAAAAGCTGATGCCACCGAGGGAAATTACATTCAATATCGTCCCCAGCACAGGAAAGAACCGGTAAATATCCTTGTCTCTCAGTGTCAGAACGCCAAGGATCAGTCCGATCAGAGAATAGACCGTTGCCAGCACACCGGTGACTCCGTATCCTCCGTGCATCACGCCCCCCTGACTGTAGGACAAATACGTCACAATGCCAAGAGACACCAGGCTGATGACACCCAGAATCGTAGACATGATCGCTTTATCCGAATGTTTTTTATTCGTAAAAATGTAGTTCTTTTTCCGCATAATATATCTCCTATGGAACCCGAAAAGGGCACTTCCTATGTGGAAATGCCCAATCTGTGCACCGAAACGGCGCCTTTCTTCTCTTTTGTCCTCAGAACAGGATGTGGGATTTGCCGGAGATAAGCTTGCCGCCGCTGATGATCAGCAGTACTCCTGCCGCAATTCCGACTACCAGGGAGATCACTCCCAATACAATATTCAGAGCACCCGCTCCGCGCATGATCTTATAGATTTTCTCTTCCATGGAATCCTCCTGTCTTCTATCCAAAACTTTTCGAAGCCGCCTGCTTAAGCACCATATACGGCGTAATATTCATCAATTGCCTTCTTCAGGGTGTCGTCGATGTATACTTCTCCCTTGTAAGGTCTGTTGTACAGATGATCGATAACATCCTGCATGGTCACGATGGCATGTGCATCGAAGCCGTACTTTTCCTTGATCTCTTCCAGTGCGCTGACTTTACCGCCCAGTCCCTTCTCCATACGGTTCAGGGATACCATCAGACCAACGATCTCTACGTTGGCAGCTCCTCTTACCTTGGGAACCGTCTCTTCCATAGACTTACCGGAAGTGGTAACGTCCTCGATCATGATAACTCTGTCGCCGTCTTTTAAGGAACTTCCCAGGAAGCTTCCCTTATCTGCGCCGTGATCCTTCTCTTCCTTACGGTCAGAACAGTAACGAACCTCTTTGCCGTATAATTTGCTGTAAGCCACTGCGGTTACCACACTGATGGGAATACCCTTATATGCCGGTCCGAACAATACATCGAAATCATCACCATACGTATCATGAATTGCTTTGGCATAGCTCTCCCCCAGCTTCATCAGCTGAGAACCGGTGACATACGCACCAGCATTCATAAAGAAAGGAGACTTTCTACCGCTCTTTAAGGTAAACTCTCCGAATTTCAATGCCTTACAATCCACCATGAACTCAATAAATTCCTGCTTGTACTGTTCCATTGTATCTAAAAACCTCCGTGACTAACGTATCTTTTTCAGTTCTGTTCCTTATCATACCATATTTTTTTTTAACATTCAATGAATTTCCTTGCAAAGAAAAAGGCAGTCAGCCGACTGCCTCAGACTGTAGACAAAACGCTTTTGGTCAGCACTCCAGAAGCGTTTTGCCTGCAGTCTGAGCAGCCTTATTAAGGCTACTCTCTGTTCTTTAATACCTCTGCAGGTACCAGCTTATTCAATCTGCCTACCAGCAGGAAATTGATCACCATATAGCATAGAAGAATTCCACCATAAATCATAATATATATCTGCGGTGTGAACTTCAGGTCCATGCCGATAGCAACATTTGCAATGCAATACGGATACACCAGATCCATGCTCCATTTTGCCAGTGGAACGCAGATCACCGCTCCCAGCAGAATCACATAGAAATTCCCATCCAGATAGAGTCTTCGTATCTCCCTTCTACGGTAACCGAATACTTTCATCAGTGAAATGGAAAAGGCGGAACGATCGATCATCACTTTCATCATCAGATACATGACGATCATAAAAATCAGTGCAGATATTGCCACGAGCATTACTACCATCGGTCCCATCATATCTGTAAAAATCTGTGAGCTTTCCGCCACATTATCTTTGGATACTGTGGCATATAATCTGCAATTATCAATATCCAGTGCATGATCTGCAAACACGACATTATAATAATCGTCCTCCTGATCAAACAATTCCTGCATGACATCCCTGTCCAGGAAAACATAGACGCCGGAGGTGAACGAAACAATATCTTTCACAGTAAATGCATAATCTCTCTCATTCACCTCATCGGAAAGCACCAGCTTGTCACCTACCTTCACACCGAATTTCTGTGCCGCAGCACTGGAGATCACAATCTCATTTTTCTTGTCTGCTGTTGCTATGGGAAAATACGGATTGTCATCATCAATCCCCAGCACTGTCACATCCAGATTGTATCCATAGGCTTCCTTTTTCAGATTCTCGACATACGCCGGTGTTCCACCCTCCGGAACATCCTCCGTAGGATATTTATAAGTATACATATAAGCATACTTTGTTTCTTCCAGACAGGCGTTTCCAAAATTGATACACAGTACCGCACAGTCTATGGACAGCATCAGGATCAGCAGGCAGATGAACATACCGATCACAACAGCAAATGCAGAACGTATTTCCCGCAGCATCTGTCTGATCTGGAATCTGAGCAGAAATTTCATATTTCCCAGATTCATGTTCTGTACCCTGCCGGCTTTTCCTGCCGTCTGCTCGTTACGAAGCAGTGACAGAGCCGTGCGTTTTAACTTTTTATTGATCACCAGATAATTTACCACTGCTGCCGTCACAGGTGGCATGATCAGACTGTAAAAAAGCAGATAACCGGGTGTCACGATCTGCATAGGCGGCAGAGAATAATATGCAATACTATCGCCCATCTGCCAGCCTGTTCCGTATTTGGAAAATCCCAGGATACATCCGACAGCTCCGCCCAGGAAAGAGATCAGCATGGGATTTAACAGATAGTGGAACAGTAATTGTCCCCTGGTCACACCCAGGGCATATAATGCACCTATGACGCTGCTTTCCTTTTCAATATTATGTATCACAAATACGGAAATCACATAAGTAAACAGGACCATGAGAATAATTCCGGCCAGGATACCGGCAAACCTATTGATGACCACATCGCCCGCAGCGGCATCGATACGCGGATTGTCCTCCGCTATCAGAAATTGGGTCAGATTATCAATATCGAAGGTGAAATATTCCTCGATCATATCATCGGCTTCCTCCTGCAGTTCCCGCACGCCATCCCGCAATTCCTTACTTCCGTCTGCGATCTCGCTCACTGCATCCGTATACTCGATGATTCCTTCCCGGAAATCCTCCAGATCCGCCAGGGTGTCTTTTGCTTCCTGCAGGGAATCCCGTAATTTTATATCCATGCTGCTGCCCTCTGCAGCCAACCGATCCAATTCTTCCTTATAATTATCCGCGGTCAGATCCACAGTAATATTATTTTCTTTCAGCTGTGCCTCCACCATGTCCATCAGAGCATCCACTACAGCATCCGTTCCGCTTACCAATGGTTCACTGGCAGTATACAGGACACTCAATCCACCAAACAACTGCTGGGATCCGCCTGCTGCCTCTCCCACACCTGCCGTATAAGCTTTGACACCATCGCGGAACTGTGCCACTGTATCCAGCTGTCCCTTCACCGCTGCCAATTGCGCCGCTGTCTGGGATGCTCCCTTCTGCGTAAACACAGCTGCCATTTGATCCAGCTGTTCTCCGTAACCGTCCAATGTCAGTCCGGAAAAGGTGATCCCATAAGCCGCATATGGCTCCAGCTGAGCCTTTAACTGTTCATTGACCATACCCAGAATGGCATTGAAAATTCCATAGGCTCCCTGGTTCAGTGCAGCACTGTTCTCCGTAATCTTACTCATACCGCCCACCAGCGCGCCGCCTCCGGCGGAAGCCGCATTGACACCATCCGTGTAGGATTTCACGCCGTCCCGGAACTCCAGCAATTCGTCCAGCGATTTTTTAATATCCTGCAGATCCTCCTGCATGGATGCGGTATAAGCATGCGGATCAGCAATCATGGTGTTCAGCTGCTGTTCGTAATTTGACGAAGTCAGCGTCACCTCCACACCGGCATCCTCCAGGCTGTCATTTACCTGCTCCAGCATGGCATCAAACAGGGTATCTGCCGCATCCGTAAGATCCGTATTATGTTCTGCCAGTTCATCTACGCCGTCCGTCAGCTCATTCACGCCATCCAGCAGTTCCCGGATACCGTCCTGAATATCATTTTTCGTTTCTTCTGCATCTGCCAGCATTTCCAGAAAATAGATATCTGTCACCTTGCTGCGATCCAGTTCGAAGGACTGTAGCAGTTCCTTCAGTTCCTGATCCGTCATTGCTCCGTTCAGCAGATAGGTGTAGGTGTAATCCTCCGTCCGGAAATTCTGTCCGCCCGCTTTCAGTGCTTCGTAATCCTCTGCCGTGACGAATCCGACTCCAAACAGATTGCTGTCCACAGTGGTATCTGATGTTTTCTCATATGTTGCATCGTAATCCGGTGTACTTCCGATTCCCGCAACGATGAAATCTCTGCCTCCTACGGTAAGGGTATCCCCTAACCCCAGTTCATGTTTTTCCGCATAGTGCTGTTCCAGCAGGATCTCGCCCTGCATGGGCAGCTCTGCCCCCTGTTCAGGAGCAAACAGATCAATCTTCTCTCTCGCCTGATAGATACGTAAGGTAGCCTGGCCCTGATGAAAATCCAGTGAAAAATCCTGCTGTACCGTCACACCTTTATCTGTGATCTGTGTGACCTCACTGTCTGTCAGGGGGACAAATACTCCAAACTGTCCATCCTCTCTGTGATGAACAGCGGCACTCTCCTCTGTTCCCTGCATGATCGTCTCAGACGCCCCCACGATAGCTACCACCATATACATGACCATTGCCACCAGGAAAAACAATGCCAGATAGCGCAGCAGGTTTTCCCGGATATCCCGAAGTACGCGTTTGCTCAATATCCTCTGCATCCTACAAATCCTCCAGTTCTGCCGCCGGAACCCGCTTCTCATTCCGGTAATTCTTGCTGATCTGTCCATCCTTGATCATGATGACCTGATGCACCATATTTTTAATGGAATTATTATGCGTGACGATCAGCATGGTGGTTCCGTACTGTCTGTTGATATCCTCCAGCAGCATCAGAATATCTCTGGAGGTTTTGGAATCCAGCGCTCCCGTGGGTTCATCGCACAACAGAAGGCTGGGATTTTTGATCAGCGCTCTGGCAATGGCACAGCGCTGCTGTTGTCCACCGGACAGTTGTGCAGGGAACTTGTTCTGATGTTCCGTGAGACCAAGTACCTGCAATAATTCCTCCAGATCCAAGGGATTTTTCGTCAGATACTGACAGACCTGAATGTTCTCTTTCACTGTCAGATTGGGCACCAGATTATAGAACTGAAAAATGAACCCCAGCTTATTTCTCCGGTAATCGGACAATGCTTTGCTTCCAAGTCCTGCCACTTCCATTCCGTCTACGACAATGGATCCGGAATCTACGGTGTCTAAGCCTCCGATACAATTGAGCAATGTCGATTTACCGGAACCACTGGTACCCTGAATGACACACATTTCACCTTTTTCCACTCCTGCAGTGATCCCTTTCAATACCTGCACATAACCGCCGCCCTCGCCGTAACTTTTCTTCAGGTCTTTTACTTCCAGATACATATCCTTCCTCCTCGTGCTTATTGATAATGATTTTCATTAACATAACACTGTTATGTTAATATCCTGAAACAGCACCCCTGCAAAGTCCGAACTTTTTCGGGGTGCATATATCTTAGCTTTCCGTCATCATGCCCATCCAGCCCCGGGCCAAATACCTGGTCAGGGCATCCACATGCTTCAGTGCCATACTTTCCTCCGATTCATGCAGAAACAGATGCATGAAAGTATCTACCATAATGTGCGCCATCCAATGTGTCATATAATCATCGATCCGCGGTCTCCCGGTAGCGCCGGTCACCATATCGCATAATCTGCGGTACTGCTGTTCCGAAATATCCACGATCTCGTCCAGACAATTTTCGAAGCGGGATCCCTGAGACTTTGTCAACAACAATAGAAAGGCATCCCGATTCGCATACATTTGCCTTATGATCTCTCTCGAGGTCTCCAGGTCATCATCGTTCTGTTCCAGTCTGACCACCTGCGTTTCACTTCGCATCTCCGCAGCATAATGTTCCTCCATTGTCAGATAGAGTTGTTTCAGCGGTTTCTCCACCAATGCAGCAAAAAGATCTTCCTTATCTTTGAAGAAAAAATACAATGCTCCCGTGGTCACCCCGGCTTCTTTGCAGATGTTCCGCAGGGAAGCCTTCATATATCCCTTTTCCAGGAACTCTCTCCCCGCACATTCCAAAAGATGCTTTCTGGTCTCTTTATTCTCCTTTGCTGCTTCTTTTTTTATGTCATTTCCCTCCTTATTGTGTTTACATCTGTTCACTTATTCACATAACATTGTTATGTCTGAATTATAAATAAAAACAGGATTGCTGTCAACCCTGTTTTTATTCGTATTTCTATCTTCTGTTTTATTTTGTTTTCAACTGATCGATTTTCTCCTGCAGATCTGCAATGGCACGCTGACTATTCTTAATGGCTTCACACTGCTTCTCAAAAGGAGGCTCAGGCATATCACTGTACTGCTCAAAATAAATCTTGCCGATCTCCAGATAATTTTTCTTCATCACTTCTTCGCAGGTAGAAATCTGGCTCTTCAGATTTGCAATAGCCGCCAGTTCTTTTGCCTTATCTGCCGCCACTTTTCCTTTTTCTGTAATGGTATCGCCAATCTTCTCTATAATATCCATGGTATGATCTCCTTTCCGGTACTATTATTTTACTCTTGCACGCTTTCCACGTCAATAGCAGACCCTTGTGTTCAGTTTATGTTTATAGTAAGATAGAAATATATTATTTCTATCTTGCGCTACAAAGGAGTGTTCATTTTCATGTCCAGATCAACCAAAAAAGAAAATCTTCTATTCTGCATTGTTTCAACTTTAATCTCAACATTTGGGATTCTGTTGATTCTGAAATCCAACGGCTTTTATCCTTTTAAGGAAGTAACTCTTTTTACCTTTGATATGAAAGAACAGTATCTGCCGTTTTTCTCCTCTTTGCATGATCTGATCGGTGGAGATGATTCCATTTTCTTTCATTGGTCTAAATCCCTCGGCGGCAATTATATTGGTCTGTATGCCTACTATCTTGCAAGCCCTTTTTCCTGGCTGACAACACTGTTTTCCATTGAAAAACTGCCTCTTGCTATTTTTCTCATGACCGTCAGCAAAATCTCGCTCTCCGGATTAACGTTTTCGGTTTATGTTAATTTCCTGTGGAATAAATATAATTCATTACCCGCACAGACCTCTTCTTATCGAAGATTACTCGCTCATTTAACGTTGCTTCCACTGCCCGTTGCATACGCGCTGATGTCATATAATCTGCAATTTGCACTATCCATCATGTGGTTGGATGGTGTCATTTTGTTGCCTTTACTCCTGCTTGGAGTGGAAAAGCTGCTGGACAAGCAACGTAATCTTTGGTTCATTCTGCCATTAACAGCAATTTTCTATTTCAACTATTATATCTCTTATATGGCAGGAATCTTTTGTGCCCTTTATCTTCTTTTCAGACTTCTTACCACTTACTATCACTCCCGGCACGACTTGTGGAGAATTCTGAAAAATTTCGCTCTTTCTACATTAATATCCTTGGGACTGGCAGCTCCTTTGCTGATCCCGACTTTTTCCGATATGTTTATCGGAAAACTGTCGGATCCTCTGACCAGTGTTGTTTATGATCCTCGATTGATCAACCAGCCGCTATCCGATATATTGGGACAACTTCGCAATGGCACCGTCAACTACCTTGGAGTCACCGGACTTCCCAATATTTATTGCGGGTATCTCGCTATTCTTTTGTCCATTCTTTTCCTATTTTGCAAACGGATCTCTCTCCGGGAAAGGATTGGCGCCTTTTTACTGACAAGCTTCCTGCTTCTTAGTTTTTATCTTTGGCCGTTGAATATCTTTTGGCATGGATTTATAACACCTAATTCCTTCAACTACAGATATTCCTTTTTATTCAGCTTCTGTCTGTTGTATATGAGTTGCCGCTTTCTATGTGTTCTTTCTTATCAATTACCATGTTTTTGGGAGAAGACGCATCGCTTCCCGGCATTGGAGCTTATGGTTGGACTGCTTTTGCTAATTACCTCAGCCGATCTCGGTATCAATGGCAGAGCCATTTTCCGCAATATTGATTACGCAACTCCTTAAATGCGTATGGATGAATACGTATCTTATCTGAATGAAAACAAACCACTGATTGATGACATTAAAGCCTCGGACTCCGGAATGTACCGTATCTGTCAGAATTACCAGCTTACTTCCAATGATCCAATGCTTTTGGGATTTAAAGGAATGTTTCATTATTCTTCCACTTATACCCAAAGTGTCAACGCTCTGACATCTAAGCTCGGAATCGGTCAGACATGGTTATGGAATACCGGCTATGGCACTACCCCTGTGACAGACAGTCTGTGGGGTGTGAAATATCTTTTGTCAGACACTGCAGAGCCTTCCGGATATTACTCCTTGAAAACGACGGATAATTCGGTGTCCGTTTACGAGAATCCTTCTGCTATGGAATTTATCTACAGTGCACCTTTGGCTTCGGCGGATATCTCATTTACTTCTGATCCTTTTGAAAATCAGAGCCGTTATCTGAATAGCTTATGCGGATCGAGTACTTTATTCTATCAGAAATACGATATAGAGCTCGCCAATCCTGCTGGCAGTCTGCCTGCTGATCTGGAATATGACCCTGTTTCCTCCTGGAGCTATTCTTTCATCGCCGAAAATACGGATCCGGTATATATGTATATGCCCCTGACTCCATTTGTCTCTGCAGATATTTATGTCAATGATGCTTTGGCAGGATCTTTTGAGTACGGTAAAAGTATTTATAATCTCTGTCTTGGATGTTTCCACGCCGGGGAAGCCGTTACGGTAACCGTTGTCTCAGCCTCAGCGACAGCGCCCGGTGATACTTATATTGAGTCTTTGGATACTTTAGCGTTGCAGGATGCTTTGACCTCGCTACAGACCGGTGAAATTACTCTTACCTCCCACAGCTCAGGAAGACTTTCCGGTAATATTTCGGTACATAAAGGTGATACCATTGTTACCTCCATTCCTTATGATGTCGGCTGGCATATTCGTCTGGATGGTCATAAAGTACATGCCTCTGATATCGGAACCTATGCAGATACTTTTCTCACCATACAGGCCCCTGAGGGAAAACATCATTTAGAAATGTATTATCTGTCACCCGGCATCGTCCCGGGACTTCTGATCCTTTTGATCACTTTAATGCTTCTTTTGGTCGTAAACTTTTTACAAACGCATAAGAAAAAGCAACGGTAATACATTGCGCCGCACGGAACACTTGTGCTATAATCGCTTTGTAAATCCAATGGAGGTGACAGCATGCAGCCGCTATACACTACTTTGAAAGTCAATAACGAAATTGAATTATGTGAAGTTTCTGATCCTGATTGTAAGCAGCTTATTGAGCGGGCTCTTTTAAAAAATCGGATTTCCTATTATATTCGTTGGCCGAAGTCCTCTTTTTTTAACAGGAAAAAGGATTCCTGTATTATCTGTATCAACGATAATGTCCGGGACACAGCTGAAGAGATCGTACGTGGGATCTGTGACGAGTCCGGATATAATGTCCGCTTTATTTTAAAACGCTCCTCTAATACATATTTATAAAAATACATTTTATTAATTTTTGTATATTAATTGACATTTTTCCCTTTATAGCGCATAATGATTTATTATAAAAACAAAGGAGGGGACTTTTATATGGAGAAACGAATTAATAAGCATGTATTTGCCTGGGTTTTCTGCTTTTTACTTGGTGAGTTGGGTGTTGATAGATTCGTCAGAGGTCAGGTTGGTCTCGGAATTTTGAAGCTTCTCACTGCCGGTGGCTGCGGAGTATGGAGCCTGATTGACTGGATCATTGCTCTTACCAAAGCATATGGTGCTGCTTATGCCAATTCCGAAGAGGTTGTATTTGTAGACGGAAAATATACTGCATAATCACATGATCAAAAAAGCTTTTGTCTTTTCAGGCAGAAGCTTTTTTCGTTTGATCATAGCAAACCATAAATGTGATATAAAAAATATATTATGAAGAAAAATACAAAACATATATTATTTTTTATTTTATTTATCCTACTGCTCCTGTTATTCCTGTTGCTGGCAGGCTATCAATGTCCACTGCGTTTCTTTTTGGGCATTCCCTGTCCTTTTTGCGGAATGACCCGGGCGTTTTTATGTGTCTTAGAGGGTGACCTTGCAAAGTCCTTTTATTTTCATCCTCTGTGGCCTATCGTGTTGGGGATTATTATTATTTTTCCTCTTTGGAAATTCCGGCTTCTTCACTTATCGGACAAATGGATCGATCATGGGGCTTTTGCGATTGGAATTCTGTTCTTACTCTGCTTTATCATAAGGCATGTGACACATTCTCCCATTGTACAGATTGATTTTACAAAAGGAGTTTTTCATTTCTTTTCATATATGAATATATGAAAAAGGAGCTGTAATACAGCCCCTTTTTTCAATCTTCTTATCCAATCGCTTTATCCGTTTTTTCAATCAAAATCGAATTTGGTGTAACGCTCATACATAGCGCCATAACGGAATCTTGCCATTTCATTCTTCTGAAGGACATCTTCTTCGGAACCTCTGTACTGACAACGCAGACAGTAATATTCCTTCTTATCCTTATCGTAGAACATATCCATATCGATATCTCTCATGAAGCAAGAGGGACATCTGTAGTTTAATTTGCCTTTTCCAGCTTGAGCCATGTTGCAACGACCTCCTTATCCTTGATCTTGGAATTGTAACCCAGTGTAAGCATCGGGGAGAATGCGTATCCTTCCTTCACGTATCCGACAGCGCCTTCTGCGTTGGTGCTCATGGATACTGCGGTCTCGATCTGAGGGATCACCGCTCTTACTTCGTCAGCGTCTGCCTTCTCCATCTCACGGCACTTGTACTCGTAATCCAGAGTCTCTACCTTGTCACCCTTCTTGGTGCTTAAGGTGATACCCAGCATATCCTCAGAATACTCTGTGGTACCGTAGCATGCTACGATATACTCATTCAGTTCTACTTCAGCGTTCGGATCGCTCATCTCCAGGATCTTACGCTCGATCTTGATCGCAGAGCTGCCTTCCTCGAAGGAAACGATGGTCTGTAATTTTACAGTCAGATCATAGAACTCGATGTCTACGGGATCCAGTGTCAGGATTCTGGTGTTGCCTTCCTGAGAGAAATGAGCCTTGGTACGGCACAGGCACAGATCCACTTCTTCACCGTTGTGTTTTAACTTGGCACTTCTTACGGTACCTTCTCCTGCATAGTGCGTGAAGTAACCTGCACGGTACTTCTCCTGGATCAGGAAAGGATAGGATGCATCGGTCACATGCTTGGTACCGATACCTACCGGCCACTCCAGCTTTGCAGCGTAAGGACGCAGGTCAACGATAGCACCGCCCTGATCCATATTTACGCAGGCACGCATGAAAGGATCGCAATACCAGAACAACTGCTTATCGGAGCCATACAGGATATCTCTCCATAGAGCACACTCGGGCTCGGTGTAGGTCTTCTTCTGACGATAATAATCAGCGAACTCAGCCATGGTCATATCGGTAAGCTTGCCTTCCTTTTTCAGGTCGCCATAGTACTTCATACCGTCTTCATAGCTCTTCTTCAGCAGTTCGTAAGGTTGCTCCCAACGACCCATTTTGTTCAGCCAGCCGGGTCCTACGAACATCATGTTGTATGCGTATCCGTTGTTGTATTTCTCCAGGGAACGATACTGGTCGATCAGGTTGTACAGGTAAGGGTACTCCCAGGTCTTGGTGTCATAGATCATACCACGCAGTACGTTCTGGGGATGGGTTCCAAAATTGGAGCCGTTACCGTCATAGCATGCCAGCAGGTCTCTGGACAGATGGGGGATCGCTACGATACCGCTGTCCTCTGCCTCATTGGCTGCTGGTGCATGGGTGTTCTGCTTGGAAGGGATCCAGGGTGCCCAGGGGCCGCCATCCATGAAGGTATACCAGGAGTTGTTGCAGGTATGGTATGCCTTGGGGCCTTCTTCCCAACAGGTTGCTACCGCACATTTTACGGTAGGATAGGTTGCTTTGATATAATTGGTCAGATCTGCATCCATGTAGTAAGAACCGGTGGATTCGGGATAGAATCCGAACTTCTCATGGAACTTGCCGAACACATCATCCACGATAGACTTTTTGTCTTCCATGGAGAACATCCAGATACAGAAATCCTTGGTCTTGTACTTTTCACGGAACTCTGTGCAGGGCAGTCCCAACAGAGACAGTGCGATCTCATCGCCGTACTTCTCGTGATCTGCCTTAGCCAGTGCTACCGCTTCGTCATTGAACAGGGAAGCATAGGTCATCTGAATGGTGGTCTTCAAACCATTCTTGTGCGCAGTTTCCTGCTGAAACTTGAAAATATCCAGAGACTCTGTCAACAGTGCTTTTCTGCCCAGATCCTCTTCTTTGCCGTGTCCGGTTACTTTTTCCGCATACTCGGGAACCATCTCCGGACGGTGAATGATATTCACAATAAACTTATCCATCTTTTCCTCCATCTCGCCGTTAGGCAACTTATATTACTTTTGAAAGTCTCTGATCACTTTCAATGCGGGTAGTGCATTTCCATCATAATCGAACAGTGCCTGATTGGCCCATTCGTTTCCCCCGGGACCGGGATCCTGAATATACTTCAGGGACTCCTCGTTGGCCCAGCCACAGCCGGGCACCGGGATCCATGCCGGCTCCCAGTAATAGAAGCCTTTTCCTCTGCCATCCGGAACCTGCGCAATGCGTTCCATGACCTTCTGCATGAATGCAGCCTGTCCTTCCGGTGTCATAGGATACTCTACCGCCTCCGCAAGGTTGGGCTTGGTCGCCATGCCCTTACGCTCTTTTGGTGCGAGCTTCTCTCTGTCCGCATAGTCTTCCATGGTAAATCCCATAGAAACCTCCGCTACGATGACATCCTTCTGATATCTCTGTGAGAGATCATTCATATTATTGGTCAGATCATCAATGGTTCCGTGCCAGAAGGGATAATAGGACAGTCCGATGACATCGAAGTCCTCTCCTCTCTGTACATAGGCATCAAACCATTCTCTGCAGCGGGCATTGTTACCGCCACAGTCCAGATGAAGCATCACTCTGCTATCCGGGGATACCTCTCGCACCGCACGGATGCCCGCGCTGATGAATCTTGCAATATTGTCAACGTTGTCCCATTTTCCATGGGGCCACATCAGGCCATTGGTGATCTCATTTCCCACCTGTACCATCTCCGGAAGCAGGTCGAGACGCTTTAATTTCAAAAGCACATCCTTTGTGTAATCATACACATGCTTCTCCAGTGCATCCGCACCGGCATACGCCCACTCCTTGGGAGGGAACTGTTTGCCGGGATCTGCCCAAAAATCACTGTAATGCAGATCCAGCAGATAGCTGTAGCCCAGCTTTTTACCGGCCGAAGCCAGTGCCACCAGCTTGGTGAAATCGCTGGTACCGGCACTGTAAGGCTTGCCGTCCTCACTGTAAGGATCATTCCAAAGACGGATGCGCAGAGAGTTGGCACCGTATTTTTTCAGGATCTCCAGTGCATCGCCCTCCTTGCCTTCGTCATAAAACCTTGCACCGAGAGCTGCCTCCTCTGGCAGACTCGATACATCCATACCTTTGATAAATTTATCCATAAATTAACTCTTTGTCTCCATGTCATACATTTATCCGGAGAATCCATTCGATGGATTCTCCCAGGTTAAACTGCCGAAGCAGTTTAACCTTTCACTGCACCACCGGTAATACCTTCCACATAGAACTTCTGCATGATGACAAACAATACAGAGATGGGAATGGACACCAGTACACCACCTGCGCAGAACTGACCAAAGTAAGTATTGATCAGACTCTTATCCAGCATATTGTACAGACCGATGGCAACAGTCCACTGAGAAGATATGCCGGCATTTAACATCAGCTTTGCATATACGAAATCCATCCAGGGGGACAGGAAGGAGCTGATAACTGTATATACAATAATGGGACGGCTCATAGGGATAACAACCCTCCAGAAGATCGTAGCCTCACTGGCTCCATCCAGATAAGCGGCCTCGCGCAGGGAATTCGGGATCGTATCGAAGAAGCCCTTTGCGATCAGGTAACCCAGACCGGAACCGGCAGAATATACCAGGATCAGTCCGAGGTGCGTATTGGTCAGGTTCAGAGTCTTCAGAATGAAATATACTGCGATCATGGACAATACACCGGGGAACAGATTCACAATAACTGCGGCGTTCATCAGCGGCTTACGTGCCGGGAAACGCATGCAGGAGGTCGCATATGCCACCATCAGTACAAAAGCGGTGGAGACCACGCATACCGCACATGCAATGATGAAGGTGTTCTTGAACCAGTTCGGGAACTGTGCCACACTGTCTGCTGAAAAAAGCAGATTCTTATACTGCGCCAGACTCCATTCCTTCGGGAAAAAGGTGCTGGTATTCATGCCGGTATATGCGCTGAAGGAAGTGACCACCAGCCAAACGATAGGCACCAGCCAGACAAATGCCAAAAATGCCAGTAACAGGTTATGCAATAATGTTTTAACAAATCTCTTCATTAACGGAACGCCTCCTCTCTGTCACCCTTCAGGAATCTGCTGAAGGCAATGAGGGTAAATACCGCACAAAGGATAAACACGATAATACCGATGGTGGATGCCATCTTGTAGTTGTAATAGCTCTGTGTCAGATTGAACAGCCAGGTGATCAGCAGATCCACTTCCTTCGCCTGGGAGTTCGCCATTGCCTGATTTGTGGTGGTATATACACCCTGGGTCAACAGATAGATTACGTTGAAGTTATTAATATTCTTGACAAAATCCGTTACCAGAGAAGGACCCGTGACGAACAGCATATACGGCATAGTGATATGAATAAGGCTCTGCATCGGAGTAGCGCCGTCGATCTTCGCACTCTCCAGCTGGTCAGAAGGAATATTCATCAGCACACCGGTAGCGATCAGCATCTGGTAAGGAACACCGATCCAGATATTGATCAGGATGATCATGACATGTGCCCATCCGGGAGCGGACAAAAACGGAATATAACTGGTACTAATCGCGCCGATATCTCTCAGCCACTGGGTAATTCCTGCATTGGCACAGATCGTGTTCATGATGCCATTGTTAGCGAAAAAGTTACGTACCAGAAGTAAGGAGACGAACTGGGGAACTGCGATCGTTACAATGAACAGCGTTCTCCACAGCTTGGGCAGTTTGGTTCTCTTATTATTGATCAGCAGGGACAACAGAATACCGCCGATGTAAGTGGTAGCGGTTGCAAACAATGCCCATACCAGTGTCCAGATCAAGATCCTACGGAAGGCATAACCGAAAGTAATGGTCATTCCACCGTTGGAGAACAGATTCTTGAAGTTGGTAAATCCCACCCATGTAAACAATGCGGAGGGAGGCATATGTCCCTGATCATAGTTCGTAAACGCAACAGCGATCAGGATCAGCAGAGGAACGATCGTGAAAATAACAACACCCATGACAGGAAGTGCCAGCAGTGTGATATAGAATTTGTCATTCTTGAACTGCTGCAAGTCTTCTACAAACGTATTGATATGTTCTCCTGCCTGTGCTTTTTTCTGAAGCCGGTAAACAGTCACTTCATTCTTAAGCCAGATCACCAGGAATGTGAACCAGACCACAAATGAGATTACGGAGAACAATAGGATCATAAATGAGTTGTCATAATCATTGAACTCATTCTGCATGGTTACAATATTGAAAACCGTCTCCTGCTGAACCGTTCCCAAAGTTCCAAAATCACGTACATACTCTGTGGCAAAGCCAAAGGTGAATACAATGACTGCCACTTCGAGCAGAGTCATTAAAATACCTTTGATAATTTGTTTTCTGCGGATATATCCTGCTCCCATCCAGACCAGGGATAATTTTACGAACAGATCTCCTTTTACGACTGCTTCACCGAACTCCTTGAAGAATCCGCCGATTCCGCTCTTTTTCTTCTTCATTCTCTGCCCTCTCCTTTCTTCATATTAATATAAATTTTAGTAACTGTTCCGAACACCTTCCCGCGTTCACCCGACCAGTTACCTAACCCGGCAGGCAGGAGTCGAACCCGCTTACCGGAAACGTTTCCTGTAAAAAAGGCATCCCTCCACTACGTGTTATTGTTCATAGCTTCAGGACGCCTTTCTATTCTCTGTATTCGTTCTGCACCAGAACGTTTTCATCATTCATTTGTAACAGAACCGGAACAGATCATCTTTCCAAACTTATTCAGCGGGTACGGAAACACCTTCTACCAGCTCATCCAGGGCTGCCTGGATACCTGCTTCATCATCAGCCTTCAGCTGACCCTGAGCTACCTTCTCACCAAAAGTCTTGGCAGGATCCCAGTACTTGCCGCCAACGATCTGAACTACACCATAAGCGGACTGCTCAGACAGAGCTGCAATAGCGGTATTGGAAGAAACCTCCTCGGAACCAGCAACGTTGATATTGGAAGGTCCGATCTCTCTCTCTGCGAAACGTACTGCCTGGTTGTCTTCGTTGGTGATCCAGTCAGCCAGCAGAGTTGCCCAGCCTGCATTTGCAGAATACTTGTTAACACCTACCAGCTTGAAGCCTGCTACGGAACCCTGCTGAATCTGCTTGTCACCACAGGTGTAGGTAGGAAGCTTGGTAGCTGCGTAACCATCACCGAAAGCGGTCTGAGCTGCAGCTGCATCCCAGGTACCGGAAATTACTGCACACAGGTCACCGGAAGCAATCTGGTTGGAAATATCACCATCAGCGATCGGAAGGAATGCGCTGTTGCCGGCAATACCCAGCATAGACTGTACTACCTGTACACCGGTAACGCCATCAGCGCTGGTGCCGTTCCAGTCCATAGCAGTGCTGCCGTCATCATTCAGTGCAGTAGTGAAGCCTGCACCATAGAAGAAGGAAGCGTTATACCAACCGGAAGCAAGAGTCATACCAACCTTCTTGCCAGCCTTCTCAGCTGCTGCAAGTAAGGTATCCCAGGTCTGTGCATCTTCGGGAGTTACTAACTCGGAATTGTAATATAAGAAGTAACCGTTATCAGCACTCATAGGGAATGCATACAGTGTGCCGTCCTTGGTTGCTGCTTCTACAGAACCGGAAGCATTTGCGCTCTTAACATCAGCTACGCTCTTGCCTGCGTAAGTTTCCAGAGCTGCATCCATCTCATCAACAGACTGCAGGGCACCTGCATTTACCAGGTCAAACAGCTGATCAGATGCGAAAGAATACACATCAGCAGCAGCCTCGATGTCGGCTAAAACAGTATCCTTAGCTGTGGACTCGGACTCGGTACCAAGCTGGATATCGAAGTTTGCATAATCTGCGTAATGCTCCTTGAAGGAATCGATCATGCCCTGTAACATGGTCTGATCTTCCTCAGCACCCCAGATTCTCAGGGAAACGTCCTGCTTCTCAGCGGGAGCGGTCTGTGTAGCCTCGGTAGAAGCTACGGTGGTAGCAGCGGCATCAGTGCTGGTGTTGGTGTTGGAAGCATCAGAGTTTCCACAAGCTACCAGAGAGAATGCCATAGTCAGTGACATTGCTAAAGCGACTAACTTTTTCATTTTGTTATCCTCCTGTTTTGTTTTGCAAGTTTGTGCGTATTGCGCAACCGCTTGTCTACGATAATAGTTTAGCAACATTTCCTTATGTTGTCAATTTATAATAATGACTGATATTGCAGTCAAAAATTGTGCATTTTGCACAACCGTCTTTTGGAACCCTTGATTTTACTGGGTTTGCAGCACATCCTGTTTTTTGAAAAAAATGCTTTTTTTATGATTTTTTTGAGTTAAATTGAGGAAAACGTTTTTCCAGATTGTGATTTTCGCACTCCCTTTCAGCCTTTTGTAGACTCCTTCAGGATGATCTCATAGTCCAAAAGTGTTTTGTCCGGTACTGTCTTGCCATGGATCATATCCAACAGCACCTGGCAGGATCTTCTGCCCAGTTCTGTGATATTGAACTTCAGTGAGGTTATGGTAATCGGATAATTCTCCAGAATACGGCTGTAATGGCAGGACGCCACCTTCATCTGATCCGGGATTCTCACGCCCATGCGTGCAAGCTTTCTGACCACTTCGTCACAGATGTAGTCATCCTGGCACAGAATGCACTCCACGCCGCTGTTTTTCAGCTCTTCCACCGCTTTTTCCACCATAGCCCTGCTGCTTAAATCCGTGTAGACCAGGTCCTGGTTCAGCTTCCGTTTTCCCTTGCGGTAGGCTTCCTCATATCCCTGATACCTGCAACGGTTTACCATCTGGTCCATATTGCTTCCCAGGTAGGCAATATTCTGGATCCCTTTGGCGAACAGAACCGTCACCAGTTCCTTACAGGCACCCACATTATCATGATCTACCTGTACCACATCATCATCCGGAAATTTTCCCACTGCCACGAAGGGAATCTGCTTCTGTTTCAAAAATTTCACATATTTGTCATTCTCATAAGTCCTGGTAAGGATCATTCCATCCACCTTACGGTTTTTGATCAATCTCTCCAGTGGTTTGGTATCGTTTCCGTTCGTTGTTACCACAATAATGTCATAATCATTAGCCTGTGCCACCTCTTCCACTCCATACATACAGGTATGGAAGAAAGGCATATCCACCAGCGTATTCACTTCCGGAAGGATGATCGCGATGTTATTGGTCCGAGACTGTGCCAGGCTCTGTGCCGCCGCATTTGGATAAAAGCCGTGTTCTTCGATATAAGCAAGGATCCGGTCCCTCGTAGCCGCGCCGATGCGCCCTTTCCCTGAGATTGCCCTGGATACGGTGCTGGCAGACACCCCCAGTTCTCTTGCCACATCATGGATCGTCATCGTCTTGTCGTTGCCGGAATTGTTGTTCATCTCATTCACCCCATTCTCTGCGCAATCCGTCTGTTTTATGTCTTCCAGAGTCTGTTTTTCATGCGCAAACGATTGTTCATGATCATAGTAGCATTTTACTACTATGCTTTCAATGCGCCTTTTTACACAAATTGGCCATCCATTTCTATACAATAGTAACAAAACAGGGGGATTCTTGATGTTATTTCATCTGTTTTCCTTCCTTCCGGTTCCGGAACTGTTTCCAATGCGCAACTAATACCGTTCATTCGGTTGTTCCTGTCTGCGGCAGGCTGTCTGCCACACACAGCCTGCCATACCCCACCCGGTCGTTGGGATATTCCCTCTCTCCCCTTAAGGGTCTGGCACCTTTTCTGAGATATGCCTTGATTTTTTCGCCGTAGAGGAAGGGGTCATTTCCCTGCACGATCCCCCATTCCATCAGAAGCGCCGCGGCACCGCTGACAATCGGTGTGGCGAAAGAAGTTCCCGTAACAGGGAGAAAACTGCCATAAACATCCGGAGCCTGGATATTTACACCGGGAGCCACAAGATCCGGCTTGGTCAGTCCTGCTGCCGTCACACCGATGGTACGGGTGCTGTCGGCATAACCCCTGCCGGAGAAATCCGCATAGGTATCATAGACCGGATCGTAAGCCCCCACTGTGATCACCTTCGCTGCCGTGGAGGGAACCGTCAGTGTCATCTGCGGAGTGGAACGGTAAAAGCCAGTGCTGTCTCCCCTGCCGTTCCCCGCCGGAAGATACAGATAATATTGTCCCGTTACGGTCATTACCGGCTCCAGCCGGATCGTCCATATCCCTGCATTGATGTAGCTTCCCTCTGCCGGGATCATGTCCAGATAGATCTCCTGCGCCACCGCATAGGGCAGGGGTTCTCCCAGATAGACCAGAATCCTTGTCTGCTCCAACCTAAGCGTATATTTCCCGCCCTGAATATTCGTGGTTAGCTCTGCCTCCTCACCTCCCGGAGATTGCAACCTTATCCGAAACACATCGCTGTAATTTTTCCACAGCTGGATATTCAGGCTTTTTTCATAATTTCCAACAGCCAGTTCCACGCGGCTGTCTCTCGTTATATTCCCGGCGAAATGCCCTCTTGCCGCACCCTCATTACCACTGCCCACACAGATCACGGTTTTGCCGATCTCGGAGGCATTGTCCAGAAAGCGCTCCAGCAGAGAGCTTCCGTCATGGGAACCATAGCTGTTACCAAAGCTTAGATTGATGACAAGTGGCATATTCAACTGTCCGGCTTTCCGCAGTGCATAGGTCACTCCACGCAGGATTTCGGTTGTCCGGGGGAATCCTTCTTCTGCGCCCCCGCTATTTCCCGGCAATCCCAGCTTCACCACGATCAGTTCCGCCTCGGGGGCCGCCCCGGTATAGAGACCACCTGCACTTTTCCCGGCGGCGATCCCTGCCACCGCGGTTCCATGTCCGGACAGGTCTCTGCTGGGGATCAGACGGTAACGATCCAATGCAGGCATCTGTAATGCCGCATTTATTTCCTCCGCGGTATATTCCGTCCCAAAGGCAAATCCATCCGGCATTTTTCCATATCCCACATTACCTGTTTTCTCCGGCACTGTCTGATCCTGTGGCCGCGTCCGATCCCTGAGGACTGTCTGGTCCCATAGATAACGTATCCTCGTACTGCCATCTGCCTTCCGGAACACCTCCAGATCCCAGGTGATCCCGGAATCCAGTACAGCCAAAAGAACGCCCCTTCCATTCAGAAAAGGCGTTCTCATAGTGACCGGTGGAAAACAGGATGTCCCCGCAGGAAACGTCTGTCCATAATAAAACCGCTTGGGTTTTTCCACATACTCGATCTCCGGGGTATCCGATACCGTATCCACCAGTGCCTCCGGCACCGTAAGGATCGCATATCCGGCGATCAGTTCCTCCACCACAATATTCTGTTCCCGCAGTCTGTCCAGACTGCCGTGATATTTTACGATCAGCTCCCAGCTGCGGATCTCCGCGCTGTAACCGACATTCAGACTCTCTGTCTGTTCTCGTTCTTCCTCCGGGGTCTCTAATGCAAGGTTCAGGATGTTTTCCAGCTTCTGGTCCATCTGAATTTCCGTCCTTGGTCCTGTATTTCCTACATCGTATGCAGGCGATACAAAACTATTCACGAAAGTCCTGGGTAATCTTCCACTCTTCTACGATTCCTTCGGGATCTGTCCGTCCACATGCAGGATATGGTTGATCAGCCAGTCCGTCAGGTAATTCAGAATATCCATGATCTGTTCATCCTGTTCCTCCTGATCTCCTTCATCCTTCTCATGCTGATCTATAAACTCATCCAGTTTCTTGATAAATTCCTGATGCTGGATCTTCTGGGTAAAAATCTTTTTGTACTGAATGGATTCCATATACGCTTCTTCATCTGTAAAATGTTTTACGGTATAATCACGCAGTTTTTCCAGAATTGCATCGATCTTGTCATACTTATCCGGTGTAAACTCCTCCTGCAGCAGCTCGTAAGCCTCATTGGCATAGTCAAACAGCTGCTTATGCTCCTGATCGATCATATCAATTCCAATATAGTATTCCGGTTTCATTTCAAACATAACTTCAACCTTCTTTCGTATTTTTTTCGGATCCTTTTTGGATCATTTCTTGATTCTTTCTTTGAATCTTTTTTTCATTCTAACTATGCACTTTTCGGCCAAAGCTTTCAATGCTTTTTATACTTTTTTAATGATTTTCCGGGATAATTCATCATTCGCCCCAGAATTCCTTCAGCGCCCGCACTGCATATTCTGTATCCATCATACCCGCAGTCTCCACCGCGGAATGCATGGCCAGCTGGGGCAGTCCGATGTCCACGCTGGACACCGATACATGTGCCGTGGAAATATTACCGAGGGTGGATCCTCCTGCGATATCCGAACGGTTGGCATAGGTCTGGTAAGGCACCTTTGCCCGTTCACAGTAATCCTTCATTTTTGCAGCTGAGATACCATCTGTAGTATATTTCTGGCTTCCGTGGAATTTGATGACGATTCCACCGTTTAAGTAAGGTCTGTTCGTAGGATCCGCCTTCTCCGGATGGTTGGGATGTACCGCATGGGCATTGTCCGCAGAGATCAGGAAGCTATCCGCGATCCAGCGCAGATACGTGCTGTGATCTGCCAAAAGCCCCTCCGTAATTCTGTCTAACACATCCGCAAGGAACGTGGAATCTGCACCCTGTCTGGTACCGCTTCCCACCTCTTCATTATCAAATACCGCGCAGATATTGATATATTCCGCAGGTGTACTCTCCGTAAAAGCTTTGGTCAGCGCAAAGGCGCTCTGCAGATCATCCAGTCTCGGAGCCAGGACAAATTCACCCTCTGCTCCTAAGAATCTTCCTTCCTGCCTGATATACAGGAACAGGTCTTCCCCGAGAATCGCTTCCGCATCCACGCCTGCTGCCTCTGCTGCCAGTCCAAGCAGCGCAGGCTTCTCCTGCGGTCCGTCTGCGGTCTCAGCTGTTCCTGCGGCATCGGTATCAAATGCCACATCCGCAAACAGTGGGAGCATATCTACCTGCGGATTGTACTCCACACCTTTGTTCATCTCCCGGTTCATATGGATCGCCACATTTGGGATCACGCAGAGATCCCGGTCAATATTGACCAGTCTGCTCTGGATGCCATCCGTTCCGCGCACCGCCAGTCTGCCTGCTACGGAGAGCGGTCTGTCCATCCAGGTGGAAAGGATCATGCCGCCGTATTTCTCGGTGTTCAGGCGCATATAGTGATCTTCTACCGTAAGTTCCGGTTTTTCCTTCACCTTAAAGCATGGGGAATCGCTATGTGCCGCTGCCATATGAAACCCTTTCACAGTTCCCGTAGGAACAGCAAAAACGATCACGGAAGAATCATTGCGCTCCGTGTAATATTTTCCACCCTTCACAAGCTTCCATTCCTCGTTTTCCCGCAGTCTGACATATCCTGCCTCTTCCAGCATTGCTCCGATATTCGCAACCGCATGAAAACAGGTGGGGCTTTTCTCTATAAAATCCAGCAATTCTTTCGCTGTCTTCTGAAAATCATTCATGTTAATCGTCCAGTCCTTCCGCTGCCCACTACCGGCAGACACCTTTCCCTAGCGTTCCGCGCGCATGGGATTATTGAGGAAATCCTCATAGGTCAGGCGGATACCGTCTTCCAGCTCCGTCGTATAATGATAGCCGAGACTCTCCAGCTTGCTGACATCTAAAAGTTTTCTGGGGGTTCCGTCCGGCTTGCTGGGATCCCATTTGATCTCTCCGGTATAGCCTACGACCTTTGCCACCAGCTCTGTCAGTTCCCGGATGGTCAGTTCCTTGCCGGTTCCCAGATTCACAGTCTCATTGCCGCTGTAAGTATTCATCAGATAAACGCAGGCATCCGCCAGATCATCCACATAGAGGAACTCGCGCAGGGGAGTTCCGGTACCCCAGCAGACCACTTCCTTCGCGCCGGACACCTTCGCCTCATGGAAACGGCGGATCAATGCCGGGAGCACATGGCTGTGAGTCGGATGATAGTTGTCGTTGGGTCCGTACAGGTTCGTAGGCATAACACTGATATAGTCGGTTCCGTACTGTCTGTTCAGGAACTCACAGTACTTCAGACCGGAGATCTTCGCCAGTGCATAAGCCTCGTTGGTCTTCTCCAGTTCAGAAGTCAGCAGGCAGCTCTCCTTCATAGGCTGCGGTGCCATACGGGGATAGATGCAGCTGCTGCCCAGAAACATCAACTTCTTACAGCCGTTCTGCCATGCTGCATGGATCACATTCATCTCCAGGATCATATTTTCATACATGAAATCCGCCAGTGCTTCGCTGTTCGCAATGATGCCTCCTACCTTCGCTGCTGCCAGGAATACATAATCCGGCTTTTCCTTTGCGAAAAATTCCTCTACCGCATCCTGTCTGCACAGATCCAGTTCCTTATGGGTGCGGGTGATGATGTTCGTATATCCGTTTCTCTCCAGTGCTCTGCAGATGGCACTTCCCACCATTCCTCTGTGTCCTGCTACGTATATTTTTGCGTCTTTTTCCATGATGTTACTCTGCTTCCTCTCTGATCTATCCTATTATTTCTCAGTCTCCTGCAGCATGATCGCTTCCGCCTTAGCCAGCTTCAGATCGTGTTCTGCCATCAGACGGCACAGTTCCTCATAGCTTGTCTTCTGGGGATTCCATCCCAGCACCGTACGTGCCTTCTGCGGATCTCCCCACAGATCTACCACATCGGTAGGACGGTAAAAGGCTTCACTGACCTCCACGACCACCTTGCCATTGGCTTTGTTGATCCCTTTTTCATGAATGCCGCTTCCCTGCCATTCCAGTTCGATCCCGGCATAATGGAATGCCAGCGTGGTAAATTCCCTCACGGTATGCTGTACCCCGGTGGCAATGACAAAATCCTCCGGCTTGTCATGCTGCAGCATCAGCCACATGCACTCCACATAATCCTTCGCATAGCCCCAGTCCCTCTTAGAATCCAGATTACCCAGGTAGAGCTTGTCCTGAATACCACAGGCGATCCTTCCGGCTGCCAGTGTGATCTTACGGGTCACAAAGTTCTCTCCGCGGCGCTCAGATTCATGGTTAAACAGGATACCATTCACTGCGAACATATTGTATGCATCCCGGTATTCCTTCACGATCCAGAAGCCGTACTGTTTTGCCACCGCATAGGGGCTGTAGGGATGGAACGGTGTATTCTCGTTCTGCGGCACTTCTTCCACTCTTCCGTACAGTTCGGAAGTAGATGCCTGATAGATGCGGCAGGTCTCGGTCAGTCCTACGATACGTACCGCCTCTAAGATACGCAGCACGCCCAGCGCATCCACATCACCCGCATATTCCGGTGCTTCGAAGCTCACCTGCACATGGCTCTGTGCTCCCAGATTATAGATCTCATCCGGACGCACTTCTCCGATGATCCGCACCAAACTGGAGGAATCCGACAGATCCCCCCCGTGAAGAACAATTTTATTCTCCCGGATCAGATGATCGATACGTCCTGTGTTGCTGATGGAGGATCTGCGGATCAGTCCGTGCACCTCATAGCCTTTTTCCAAAAGGAACTCTGCCAGATAGGAGCCGTCCTGTCCGGTAATTCCCGTAATTAACGCTTTTTTCATTCTCTGTCCTCGTCTTTCTCACGCCTGTTTACGGCTGATATACAATGCCGTGTGCGCAGGCATCTGCCTTATTCTGTCCGCAGAACACGCCTGCGATCGCCAGTCCGAAAGGAATGGAGGTTCCCATACCTCTGGAAGTGATCACATTCCCGTCAATCTCTACCGGTCCCGCAGTCACTGCCGCGCCTTCCAGATGGTCTTCAAAGCAGGGATAGGAGCAGGCTCTTTTTCCCTGTAAGATGCCTCTGTGCCCGAATATGCTCGGTGCCGCACAGATTGCCGCGATGTATTTTCCTGCTGCGTAAAAAGCATCGACCTGCTGCATCAGTACTTCACATGCCTCCAGATTCTTCGTACCCTGTCCGCCACCGGGAAGCACCAGACAATCATAGTCCTCAAAATCCACCTGCGACAGTGTCATATCCGCTGTCACCGGGATCTTATGTGATCCCATCACTTGTTTTTCTTCCGTAATGGACACCATATCAATGGTCAGGCCGCATCTGCGGCAGATATCCACTACCGTCAGACCTTCTATTTCTTCAAACCCATTTGCCAGAAAAATTGCTATCTTACTCATGGTTTTCCCTCGCTTTCCGTTTTGTTTCCTGTCTCATCTGCAAGTCATACACTCTGACTTTGCACAGTTATGATTAGTATACACAATTTGGAGGCGTAATTCAATTCCCATGGGCAGATATTTGTAGATTTCACTGTATTTTCAAGGGAAATCATGTTATACTAAAGAAGTATTTTTAAGTCTTAATTACAGAAGCGAGGCATTAATACTATGGAAATCGAGCGAAAGTTTACCCTGAAATCCTTACCTGATAATCTGGAAAGCTATCCTTCTCATCATATCGAGCAGGTATATCTGAATTATAATCCTGTGGTCAGAGCCAGAAAACAGGATGATGAGTATTATCTTACCTACAAAGGCAGCGGCATGATGGCCAGAGACGAGAGCAATCTTCCGCTGAACGAAGTATCTTATTATCATTTACGGGAAAAAGCTGACGGCAGCGTGATCTCCAAGAGACGCTATCTGATTCCTCTACAGCATCCCGGATTCAAAGAAGGCTTTCCCACTCCTCCCGCAGATTATTCCCTGACCATCGAGCTGGATGTTTTTGACGCCCCCTTCGCCCCTCTGATCATGGCAGAAGTGGAGTTCGGAAGTAAAGAAGCAGCAGAGGCATTTGTCCCTCCCGCATGGTTTGACAAAGATGTGACTTACTGTAAGGAATACCACAATTCCTATCTGGCGCTGGAGTTGCATCACGCACCGGAAAATTCCTAAAATGTAAATACAACGACGTACGCCGCAAAGCGCACGTTAAAATGCACGGTAATTCCCATTGGGAATCCCGTGCATTTTGTTTTTCTGTCTATACCACCGTAAAACAACGAATGCTTTCCTTTAACTGCCCTGCCGAGGCTGCCAGTTCCTCCACTGCATAAGAGATATCTTTCATCTCCTGCTGCAATCCCTGATTGTTTTTCTCTACCACTGACAGCTTTTCCGTACTGTCTCCCACAGTTGCTTCCATCTGTGTATTGGCAGTATTGACATTCTGCAGTACCGACAGCAGTTCGTCAATCTTCTGTCCGAATTCGTTCATCATTTCATCCACATGATCTGCCGCTTCATGATAGTTGCTGCCGGTATCCTCCAGTGCATCATAATCTTTCATGACTCTGGTATTCATAAATTCCAGCAGTCTGGTGGCGTTCTCGGATAGTTCCTCCACGCTCTCCACTACACGATTGCTGATTTCCTGGATATTGTTGGCAGATTCTCTGGAGCTGTCGGCCAGTTTGCGGATTTCCTCTGCCACGACAGCAAATCCACGGCCAGCTTCTCCTGCCCTTGCTGCCTCAATGGACGCATTCAGTGCTAACAGATTTGTGGTTCCGGCAATTCCCAGAATCTCTTCCGTCAGTTCTGTGATCTTGTGGATCTGCCTGCTGTTGGCTATGGATTCTGTCATAGCCGTGTCAATCTCCTTCATGACAAGGGTTGCCTCCTGCTTGCTCTCCACCGCTGTCACTTTCATTTTACTGGCTTTTTCCTTGATATCCGCTGCGTAGTTTCTTCCGTTTTGGGCTACTTCCAGCATATTTTCCACCGTGTGATCCAATACACCGGTATCCTGCTGTACACCTTCGATTGCCCCTGTCACCAGCTGCATTCCCCTGGACATTACACCCAGATTCCGCATGGTATGATCCGCAGTGGCATTTACTTTTTCCACATTGGAGATAATGTCAGCCTGCTTTTCTTCCATCTGTCCACAGCCCTCGGTGATGGCTCTGATGATGATCTGCATCTGGGCTACCAGATCATTGATGGCAATGGCCAGTCTTCCCACTTCATCTCTCGATCCCACATGAATTCTTTTGGTAATATCTCCTTTGTTGCAACGAATCCCTTCTACCAGTTCATCTACCTGTTTCGTTGCCTTTTTCACCGGGCCGATGACCCACAGCCGCAGTCCCAGCATGATCACGATCACTACCACAAGTAATGCAATACTTGCCACGGAGATGATCCCCGGCACTCTGGCGGCACTCTGCTCCATTTGTCCCTGGGCCTGTTCCATTTCCTGCGCTGTGATCTCCAGCATCCGGTTCATGTAATTCTCGATATGTTCATTAAACATCGGAAGGTTGGATGTGGCAGATACATATGCCTGGGTTTTGTTCTCGGCACTGGTGACCAGCAGACTCTCCACCGTCTTTCTGTATTTTGCCAGTTCTGCAGAAGCACTGTCCAGTGCTTCTTTACGCTCATCTCCCTCGGAAAGCAGGGCGCCGAATTCCTCTATCTGCTGTTCCATATCTGCAATATCCTGCAAAATTTTCTCAGACAGAGTATCCATGGTCACACTGTTGGTAGTCATGACATGGGTGAGCACCTGACTGTTGATATAAGTGAACTGTCTGGAAAGTGTGCTTATCTTTTCCTGCTCTGCAACCTGTTCGGATACGATCTGATCACTCATCCCGATCACACTCTGCAGCGTCCATACCAGCACTCCGACACAGCTGATCGCCGTAATTGCCAGAAGCAGCAACAGCCCCATGATCTTAATGCCGATACCGACTCCTCTTTTTCGCTTTCCTGTATTATCTTTTTTCCGTTGTCTTTTTCCCTTATCCATACCCTTCTCCTGTACGCAACGAATAAATACCATCAAAAGGGCCTACGGCACAAAAGCGCCGGGCCCCTTTTGATTAGATAATATGTAGAAATTAATTCTTGGCAATTAATTTTCCACCACGTTTGGATACAACATCGAAGATAACTGCTGCCAGAAGTACCAGACCCTTGACTACCTTCTGCATATTCTGATCTACACCCATCAGGGACATACCCAGGTTGATAACACCCATCAGTACCGCACCGACGATAACTCCGGGTACCGTTCCGGTTCCGCCGTATGCAGAAGCACCGCCGATGAAGCAGGAGCCGATGGCATCCATTTCATAGTTCTGTCCGTAAGTCGGCTGTGCGGAAGTCATACGTGCAATGGTTACCATACCTGCCAGAGCTGCCAGGAATCCCATGTTCATATAAGCTAAGAAGTACACCTTGTTGGTATTGATACCGGATAACTTGGTTGCCTTTTCATTGCCGCCCACTGCGTAGAAGTAACGGCCTACAGTAGTATTGGAAGTAATGTAACCGTATACCATGATGACGATCAGTACCCAGATCAGCACGCTGGGGATACCTTTGTGCTGTGCCAGGCGATAGCTGAATGCCAGGATCACAACAGCGATCACAGCTATCTTACCAATGGTAGCTCCAAGACCGGGAGCTTCATAACCCTTTTTTACCTTATCTGCTCTGTTCTTCAGCTGAAGTACTGCAAAGATCACTGCTGCCAGCACACCTGCAAATACACAGGTCAGATTGATGGGGCCGTTCCCAAAGAAATCGGGGATATAGCAATCCGCACCGCCACCGAACAGATTTACGAAAGTGGTACAATCCTTAATGGATACTGTCATACCCTGCAGGACTACGTTACTCAAGCCACGGAATGCCAACATACCTGCCAGTGTTACGATGAACGGAGGGATTCTCACATAAGCGATCCAGAAGCCCTGGAAAGCACCGATCAGGGTACCGATCACGAACATGATCAGGATTGCCAGCCACATGTTCATCTTCATGTTCACCATGAGGACTGCACCGATGGCTCCGACAAAACATACTACCGATCCGACGGACAGATCAATGTTACCGCCGGTCAGGATACACAATAACATACCGGTTGCCAGAATGAATACATATGCATTCTGGGAGATCAAGCTGCTGACGTTCATGGGAAGCAGGATCGCTCCTCCCGTTCTCCATGCGAAAAATGCCGTAACCACGATGAGTACGAGGATCATGGTATATCTTTTAATGAAATCGAGGCCTTTTGTTTTATTCATGCCAATGCTCCTTTCTTACCGGCTGATAATATCTTGGACATGATAAGCTCCTGTGTTGCCTCACTGCCCGCCAGTTCTCCTACTATTTTTCCTTCGTTCATGACATAGATCCGGTCGCACATACCCAGTATCTCAGGCAGTTCGGAGGAGATCATGATAACAGATTTTCCTTCTGCCACCAGTTGATTGATGATGCAGTAAATCTCATATTTTGCACCGACATCAATACCTCTGGTCGGCTCATCCAGGATCAGGATATCCGGATCCGCGAACATCCATTTTGCCAAAAGTACTTTCTGCTGGTTACCACCGCTTAGATTACCCACATTCTGTTCTACCGTAGGACATTTTGTATTCAGTTTTTTCTTGTAATCCACAGCTACATTGTACTCTTTGTCTTTATCAATGACTGTATGGCTGCTGACAGCATCCAGATTTGCCAGAGTCGTGTTGATCTTGATCGGATTGCTTAAGATCAGTCCGTTTCCTTTTCTGTCCTCCGTCACATATGCCAAATGGTTCTTGATTGCTTCCTGTACCGTATTCAGATGTACTATCTTGCCGTTAATATACAGCTCACCGCTGATATTGGATCCGTAGCTTTTTCCGAATAAGCTCATTGCCAGTTCGGTTCGTCCGGCACCCATCAGTCCGGAGATTCCAACTACTTCACCCTTTTTCACAATGATATTGACATCATCTACCACCTTACGTTCCGAATACAGGGGATGATGGACGGTCCAGTGCTTCACTTCCATCCGGACATCTCCAATCTTCGGCTCTCTCTTTGGGAATCGGTCGGCAATTTCTCTTCCTACCATTCCTTTGATGATCCGGCTCTCGGTAATATCATCTTTTCCTTTCACCAGAGTTTCAATGGTAGATCCGTCACGGATCACTGTGATCTTATCTGCCACATAGGAAATTTCATTTAATTTATGAGAAATAATGATAGATGTCATTCCTTTTTTCTTGAGTTCCAACATCAGATCCAGTAGTGCCTTGGAATCTGTCTCATTCAGAGAAGCGGTAGGCTCATCCAGGATCAACAGCTTTGCATTTTTCGCCAGTGCTTTTGCAATTTCCACCAGTTGCTGCTTACCTACACCAATATCCTTTATCAATGTCTGGGGGTCTTCCTTCAGACCTACGGTCTTTAACAGTTCCGACGCCCTGGCATTGGTTTCATTCCAGTTGATTTTGTACTTATGTCCCCGTTCATTGCCTAGGAACATATTTTCCCCGATTGTCATATAAGGGATCAGTGCAAGCTCCTGATGAATGATGACGATACCTTTTTCCTCACTGTCCTTAATCTTATCAAACTTACAGACCTCACCGTCATAGATGATATCTCCTTCATAAGAACCGTACGGATAAATACCGCTCAGTACATTCATCAATGTGGACTTTCCTGCGCCGTTTTCACCTACAAGGGCATGGATCTCTCCCTCTTCTACCTGCAGGTTTACATTGTCAAGTGCTTTTACACCGGGGAATGTTTTGGTTATATTTTTCATTTCCAATAAGATTTTTGCCAATGGTATCCCTCCCAAGTCTTATTTCCACATTATCTAATCAAACAATTGCTTTTGGTATTTCCATGAATACGGCAGGCGGGATACGCCCGCCTGCCGTGAGGATCTTTTCAGATCCGGTAAATCTTTATAAATTACTGTAAATCTGCTTCTGTATAGTAACCGGAATCGATGAGCAGTTCTTTGTAGTTGCTTGCATCAGCGAATACGGGCTCACACAGATAGGAAGGAATAACGCCGGTACCATTGTCGTAAGTTGTGGTATCGTTGACAGGTGCCTCGCCGCCCTTCATGACAGCATCTACCATCTCTACAACCTTGGATGCCAGAGTACGGGTATCCTTGAAGATGGACATGGACTGCTTACCGGAGATCATGTTCTTTACGTTGGGCTTATCACAATCCTGACCGGTAATGATAGGCCATTCGCCGGTGTAGTTTGCTTCCAGGGAATTGGTAACACCCAGTGCAGTAGAGTCGTTGGAGCACAGAACAGCATCCAGTTTGGTTCCGTCTGCATAGTTAGCGGAAATGATAGCATCCATTCTGGACTGTGCGGTCTCGGTAGACCAGTTAGCGGTTGCAACAGTTTCGAAATCGGTCTGTCCGGATTTTACTACCAGCTTGCCTGCATCGATGTAGGGCTGCAGCACATCCATAGCACCACCGAAGAAGAATCTTGCGTTGTTGTCACCAGGATCACCGGTTACCAGCTCGATGTTGAAAGGTCCTGCTGCGTTGTCCAGATCCAGCTGGTCTCTGATGTATTCGCCCTGCTTGGTACCTACCATGTAGTTATCAAAGGTTGCATAATAGGTAACTGCATCGGAGTTCATGATCAGACGGTCATAAGCGATAACAGGAATGTCTTTTTCCTTTGCCTGCTCCAGAACAGTTCCCAGGGAATCACCATCGATAGATGCGATAACTAACATCTGGCATCCGGAGTTGATCATGTTCTCGATCTGGGATACCTGCGTAGGAATGTCGTTGGATGCATACTGCAGATCCACTTCATAGCCTGCTTCCTTCAGCTGAGCTTCCATGTTGGTACCATCCTGGTTCCATCTCTGCAGATCCTTGGTAGGCATTGCTACACCGATCTTACCGCCTTCTGTTGTCGTGGTGCTGGCAGTGTCGGTGCCGGCAGTGTCATCTGTTTTCGCTTCTGCAGATGTTTCTGTTTTGTTTTCTGTTGCCGGTGTGGATGCCTGCTGTCCCCCATTGGATCCACATCCTGCAAGCATCGTAACAGCCATAGCCGTTACCAGAAGTGAGCTTAATAATTTCTTCCTCATAAAAAGTAACCTCCCTTATTTGGTTTGTTTTTGTTGCTAAATAGAGAATATCATAAATCCTATAGCATGATTTTACGACCTTCTGTACTTTTCCGTCCTATTCAGAGGACAAAAATAAGCTGTGCTAGCAATATCTTGTCTGCCGGCACAGCTTTGTCACCAAATTTTTCCTATTGTGTTTTTAGAATCTATCTCTTTTCCCCATTTTCAAAGTAAATCCAATATTATTTGGGCATTTCCGAGGGAATGTTCAGATAAACATCCTCTTTTAAGTGAAATCCGCTTCCGATGATCACATCATTCATATTGTTTTTATCCACACTGATTGGTTCCAGACCAATGTACGGAACTTCATACTTTCCATTCTCTATGGTTACCGTATCTCCTTCCGGCAACGGCTCTCCCTTTGCCAGAAGCACCGCACACTCCGCTGCCTTCTGCGACATTTTTTCCACCGGTTTGTAGACTGTCATGACCTGTGTCCCCTCGACGATGCGCTGGCACGCTTCCAGGTCGGCATCCTGCCCCACTACCATAATATCTCCTGCCAGTCTCTTTTCTTTCAGAGCATGTACCACTTTGCTTGCCAGATCATCATTGCCGCACATAATGGCATCTGCCTCCGATACAACATCCATATGCTCATAGATATATGCCCCGGCAAGTTCCGCTTTCCAGCCATCTGCATGCATAGAATCCAAGATCGTCACCTGATTATCCTCCATGACCTTGCGAAAGCCCTTTTCCACCATGGCAACGTTGCTGTCCACGGCAGAGCCTCCCAGCATCAGCACATTTCCGCCGGCCAGACCGTTTTCCAACAGTGCCTCTCCCATCATGGTGCCTACTCTTTCATTGTCAAACGAGATATACAGGTCAATATCTGTATTCTGCAGCAGTCTGTCATAAGCAATGATCTTAATGCCGGCATCTTTCGCCCTCTGCACTTCCTCTGTTAATCCTTTGGAGTCAATGCATATCACAACGATCACATCCATTCCTTTGTCGATGAAGTAATTGATCTGCTTTTTCTGCTGCTCCAGATCACCGTTCGCATTCTGGACATTCACTTCCGCTCCCAGTTCCTTTGCCGTTGAAACGAAAATGTCACGATCCCTCTGCCATCTTTCAATGACAAAAGAATCAAAACTCATGCCGATCTGAATCTTATCATTTTCCGCGACCTCTCCCTGATTTTTTCCGGTCTCCAGATTTCCGCAGGCACACAGCAATAACATCATCACCAGAAGCCACGCAACACATATCCATCTCTTTTTCTTATACATTGCCCTGTTCCTGTCCCTTTCCACGGTTTTCCTTGTACTCTGTCGGTGTCACGCCCACGTTCTTCTTAAAACTGCGGCTAAAATAATTCGGATCCGAATATCCGGTTCTGGCACAGATTTCTTTCATGGAGCACTCTGTCGTCTGCAGCAGTTCTTTTGCCTTGTCCATCCTTAAATTGGTCAGGTACTCGATAAAGTTTTCCCCGGTAGTTTCTTTGAATAGTTTACTGAAATAATACGGGCTGATATTTACCTCTCTGGATACATCATCCAGGGAAATGTCTTTGTGATAGTTATTCTTAATATAATTTTTCGCCGTCTCGATAATGCTGCCCGACTTTTCTTCCCTTTTATTCAGAACGTTCCGGCAGGCTTCCTTCACTTTTTCCAGGAACCATGTTTTCATGGCCGCCGGTTCCGCTATTTCCATCACCTGCGGCAGATACTCCGCACGGGAATTCAGCTGATAGATCATACCACCTTTTTCATAGGCAATGTGCTCTGACCACAGGGCAAATTCCAGCACCTTAAGCCTCATATTCATCAGATCGGAACCACTATCCACCATCCAGTCAAAAAATGCCGATGCCGATGCGGAAGCATTGTCAATGTCGCCATCCTCGACTTCCGCAAAAAGTTTTTTCTCCAACTTCACCGGATAATTTCCACCATATTCGCATTTGATCGGCAGGTCATCCACATGTGCCACACTGCCGGTGGTCGCCACCAGTGCATTCAGCGCCTCCGTATAAGATTCCGAAGCCATCAGAAAATCTTTCGGTTCTCCGATGCCGATGCGGAAGCTGATATCCGTTCTCTTGCGCAGATATCTGGTGAGTTCTCTGGCTTTTTCAATGAGTTCGATACGCTCATTATAGTCCATCACATCTTTCTCATAAGGTACCAGCACTGCCAGTTTGTTTGCCATGACGGTACCCACAATACAGTCAAAATTTTCTTTCAGACAGTCCCTGACCTCCTGATAATGCCTCTGCATTCTGACACTGCTTCCCACCGCATTCGTCATGTGGTTTCCCTGCTGCTCATCCCCGCATACCACAGCGATCATGTAGGCATATTGCAGCGTGATCCCTAAAATTGACCGGTAATTCTCAATATCCTCGCGAAAATGCTCCTGTAATAAGATATTGTGGATCAGACCGCTTTCAATAATCGGTACGACCGTCTCCAGTTTTTCCTTGATCAACAACTCATTTTTGCGTTTCAGGCGCTCTGCATCGATTCGCTCCATTGCCTTCTGCAATGCTGCAATGATCCGGGTCTTCTCCATCGGCTTGGTAATGTACTCCATGACTCCCAGTTTGATAGCTTCTTTCGCATAATCAAATTTGTCATAAGCTGACATTACGATAAACACTGTATGATTATTGCTTCTCCGGATCTCTTTCATAGCATCGATGCCGTTGATTCCCGGCATCTGGATATCCATGACCGCAACGTCCGGACGGAAGCTCTCTGCCAGTTCAATCACACTTCTGCCGGTCTTGGCATACTGCACCTCACAGGTATCCTTGAATTCTTTTTCGATGATGAATTTCAGGGAATCGATCACGATTCCTTCGTCATCCGCCAGCATGATCTTATACATCCGTCTTTTCCCTCTCTTTTATCGGAAGATACAGGATTACTTCCGTTCCTTGATCTTTCCCGTCACTTAAAATCGTCATTACATCTTCGTTTTGCGTGAAAAGTTTTAATCTTGCGATAACGTTCCCCATCGCAATACCATTGGAACCGCCGCCTGACTGCTCTTCGTGATAATTGCCGCCAAGTACTTTTTCTATCGTATCCGGATCCATTCCGATGCCGTTATCCCGGATACTGATCCCCAGCGTATCTCCATCCACATGGTATACCTTCAGCCGGATCTTTCCCTCTCCGTTCATCTCTCTGATGCCGTGATTTACGGAATTTTCCACGATCGGCTGTAAGATCATGCTTGGCATGCAGCTGTCCAGCAGATCCTCCTCAATTTCTTTTCCATAATGGATATCCCCGGAAAAGCGGACATTCAGAATATAAATGTAATGATCCACCAGTTCCAGCTCTTCTCTGACCGTCACGATATCATTACTCTTTTTTACATTATAGCGGAAAAATTCCGCCACATTCTGTACATATTCATAGGTCCGGTCGGCGCCTTCCATCATGGCCAGCTGTGCTCCCGCATTTAACGTATTGAATAAGAAGTGGGGATTGATCTGCGCCTGCAGATACTTTAGCTGTGCATCCTTTAAGTGTGCCTCCATCAAAAGCTCTTTTTCCATTAATGAACGCCGGATTTCCATGCTCTCGCGCAGGCTTTCCAGATACTGTCTGATACTGATAAGCATCTGGTTAAATGCTCCCGTTACCACGCCGATCTCATCCTCCGACTGTACTTGTAACAGTTCGGTATCAAAGTTTCCGCCCGCTACTTCGTCAGCGGTTACCGCCAGATCCTTTAACGGACTGATGATCTCCCCGGTAAGCTTTACTACTATAGATACGCTGACCACAATGACGATGGATAATGCAATCACACTGACCATTTCGAAATTACGGAAAGCAGCCGACAGACGGCTGTAGTTCTCGGAGTTGCTGCGGAACTGTTCGTTGTTCAGACTGTAAATATAGGTATTGATATATTCATACATCTGTGTCGCGTTCTCGTACCGGACGCGGTATTTCTCTACATTTCTCCCACGCTTTGCCTCAATCGTCTGACTTACGAGATCCAGGTATTCTTCCGACATATGCCGGATACTGCGTTCCATTCTCTGAAAGGTGGCTCCCGTCACCCCATCGCTCATATCCTGCACCAGTTGGGAATATGTCTGTTCATTCCGGTAAAATTCCTCCAGGGAATCACTGGTCTTGGAATTCAGATAATCCGTCATACTGTCCTGCACCGCCATCAGTGCATCAGATACTTCGTTCAGCCGCAGATTCCCCTGATAGACCTTATCGATCTCCGAAGACATGCTGTTGATTCCCAGAAGCAATATCACCGTCACTGCAAATACTACCAGATTCGCCAATACAAAAATGCTGCTCATCTTCGCCTGAAGAGACAGCTGTCGAAATTTTTTCCTCATGCGTACCTCACTCTGTCGCTTCCTGCGCTTGTAAATATTCACCCACGTTATTCTGATCAATAATTGTGACATCCGCCGTAAAATACTGACTGGTATAGCCAAAACGATAGTACTCCTGCAAAGCATCCACGCAGAAAGCTCCCATCTGCTCCGTGTCTATCGAGATCGTTGCATTGACTACATTTCGCTCGATTGCTTTGAGTATCGTATCGGTATCATAATACCCTAAAATTGCGACCTCGCCCACGCAGTTGTAATCTACCACTGCCTGGTAGACACAGGTGGTGCTCAATTCGTTCAGGCAGATAATGATATCCGGCAGCTTTTCATTCATAAAAATATCCCGGATGGATTCCTCCACGGAAAAAGTATTCGTATCGTCCACGGTAATTAAGGAAAGTTCTATCTCCGGTCCCCGGATTTTCTCCTGTTCCAGTGCGTCCTGAATCCCGGAGCAGACAATATTTTGTGCCGAGTTCAGTGCATGGGCATTCACCAGTACCGCTACCGTCATGGGCGCGGTACTCTCACTGACAGAAGCCAGCTTCAATACCTGTCGTCCGTATTCCCTGCCCAGATTATAGCTTCCTACACCGACAAAGCTGCAGCGTGCACTGTGCGTATTGTCACCATACAGTGTCACCACAGGGATGCCCCGTTCTACTGCTTCGTCGATCATCTGTGACATCTCGTCGCTTTCATCCGATTCTACAAAAATACCGTCTACACCGGAGGACATGGCGATCCGCATAAGCTCTGCCCTCGTATACTCCTGGGACAGATGCTCGCCCAGCAGATCCACATATACATTCTCTTCCTGTCCGCGTTCAAAAGCTCCGCGGTATACGGACTGCCAGAAATCCGATTTGCGGTCTTCTGTGATCATCACATAATACCGGTCATATATTTCTCTGTCTGTTACTTTATGAAATCCCCGCACATAGGAACGAAAGATTACTGTGCATATCGAAATGACTATGATAGCAAAAGCCATAAACCCAATGACGATCCATTGTCCCTTATTACGGCCTGCCCTGTCAGTAGTACGGCTCATGTTTCTCCTCTCTCTCGCAGAAATCCGATTGCAGACTCCGCCCAATATAGATAACCATACCATAATAACGTGGCTTTTTCCATAAGACCACAAAAAAGTCCTCTTGTTTTGACAAAAATGCACTAAAAAATGCTACCTGCCATAGTTATCCCCATTTCCACGCATGCAAATATTGATGATTTGTCCACAAAAAATACGGAAAGGAAACTATCCCTTCCGTATTCTTACAATGTGCCTTACGCTGCGTGGCACACTTTACAGTCTTCCGTATAATTTTGCCATCTTATAAATCTTTTTCGCAAGCTTAGGATCCAAAGCTTCTTTATCCATGCGCCATTTCCAGTTGCAGCCCAGTGTGGACGGTATATTGATCCTGGCACTGCTGTCCAGTTCCAGATAATCCTGCATGGGGATAACCGCTGTATCCGCGCAGCTGGACAATGCCGCCCGGACGATCTCAAAGCAGAGCTTTTTATCATTCTTATGTCCCAGATACTTCTTCGCGAACTTCTTATCCTTCTCCGGCATGTTCTGTATAAATCCTACCGTAGTATCGTTGTCATGGGTTCCTGTATAGACCACACAGTTTTTATCATAGTTGTGAGGCAGATATTCACTGTCATTTCCCGCATCAAAAGCAAACTGCAGGATCTTCATTCCCGGGTAACCTGTCTTCTTCACCAGACGGATCACGCTGGGGGTCAGGAATCCGAGATCTTCCGCGATGACCTTCTTTTTGCCCAGTTTCTTCTTCATCACAGCAAACAATTCATAGCCCGGTCCCTTCTCCCAGTGACCGTTCTGTGCCGTAGGATCTCCGTAAGGCACGAACCAGTACTCGTCGAATCCCCGGAAATGGTCGATACGGAGCACATCGTATAACTGATAGCAATATGCAATACGCTGCATCCACCATTCATAACCGGTCTTCTTATGATATTTCCAATCATAGAGCGGATTGCCCCACAACTGTCCGGTCTCCGAGAAGCAGTCCGGCGGGCAGCCTGCCACACCGATGGGACGACCTTCCCTGTCTAACTGGAACAGCTTCGGATTCGCCCAGGTATCGGCACTGTCAAAAGCTACATAGATAGGAATATCTCCTACGATCTCTATGCCCTTTTTATTCGCATAAGTCTTCAGTTCTTTCCACTGTTTTGCAAACAGGTACTGTTGGAAGCAGTAAAATGCGATCTCATCCGAGAGCTTTTTGCGGTACTTGCGAAGCGCTGCCGCTTTTCTGAAACGGATATCCTCGTCCCATTCCATAAAGCAGACGCCGCCGAATGCATTTTTTACTGCCATATACAGGGCATAATCATCCAGCCAATAGGCATTGTCCGTGATGAACTTCTGATATTCCGGCGCTTCCATAAGTCCCTGTTTTTTCGCATTCTCAAATGCGATCTTCAGGACTTTGAACCGGGACAGATAGATCTTCTCATAGTCCACGTAATGTTCATTGTCTCCGAAGTCATAACCGTCACAGATCTCCTTCGTCAAAAGCCCTTCTTCGATCAGAAGCTCCAGATCGATATAGTAAGGGTTCCCCGCAAAAGTGGAAAACGACTGATAAGGAGAGTCTCCGTATCCGGTAGGTCCGAGCGGCAGGATCTGCCACAACCTGTTGCCGGACTTCTCCAGAAAATCCACAAAACGATAGCTTTCCCTGCCAAAGGTTCCGATCCCATATGCGGAAGGGATACTGGATACCGGCAGTAAAATTCCCTGTTTTCTTACGTTTTCTTTCATTGCTTTTGTATTCCTTTGATTTGATTAAAAAAATAACTATCCAGTACTTTGCCGTCGCTCTGAATAGTTACTAAAAAATGGAAGCAAGGGGGCTCGAACCCCTGACCTTTCGCGTGTGAGGCGAACGCTCATCCCGGCTGAGCTATGCTTCCGGGTACTGCAGCAATCTTCTGCCATCCTTATTATAGCACCGGCATTCGGAATTGCAAGTACTAACAAATGCGGTTAGTGGGATTTGAACCCACACGGGTAACCACTGGCACCTAAAACCAGCGCGTCTGCCAATTCCGCCATAACCGCTTACGTGTCCTCAAAAGAACACGCCTAATTATACTCTGCCACCCTTAAACTTGTCAAGCATCCTGCACGACTGGCTCTCCGATATGACAGATGACTTTACGGTAGATTCTTACCAAGAAATACGATGTTAACAGCACACTGGCTAACTCCGCAATGGGAAATGCCCACCAGATCAACGTCACTTCGCCACTCAGGGACAACAGTTTTGCCACCGGGAGCAGCACACACATCTGTCTGGCCACAGATACGATCATACTGTAGACACCGTTCCCCAATGCCTGGAATACACTTCCCGCCACAATACAGAACCCGGCGAACACAAAGCTCAGCGAAATGGTCTCCAGGGCAGGCGCTCCGATAGCGATCAGACTCTCCTCCGCATCAAACATGCGCATAAGCTGTGCCGGGAAAATATGCATCGCAAGTAATCCCACGAACATAATACCCACGCCATATGCCACACTGTGCTTGATCGTCTTAATTACACGGTCTTTATGACCGGCACCGTAATTATAGGCAATGATAGGCACCATTCCGTTATTCAGGCCAAATACCGGCATAAATACAAAACTCTGAAGTTTAAAATAAATACCAAATACCGTCTGCGCGGAACCGAATGCCGCCAGGATGAGATTCATACCGTAAGTCATCAGAGAACCGATGGCCTGTACAACTATGGAAGGCGCTCCCACCTTATAGATCTGTACAATCAGATATCCGTTCGGTCGAAATCCTTTCATGGAAATATTCAGTTCCCGATTACATTTCAGATTAAATACCAGAGCAAGAATTGCAGCTATGATCTGCCCGATAACGGTAGCCACCGCCGCACCGGCGATTCCCATCCGGGGCATTCCGAAATAGCCGAAGATCAGGATCGGATCCAGAATAATATTAATTACCGCCCCGGTTCCCTGCGTGATCATGGTATAGAAAGTCTTACCGGTAGCCTGTAACAATCTCTCAAAGGTCGTCTGGAGAAAAATACCCATTCCCGCCACACAACAGATCGTCAGATACGTCACTCCGTACTCTCGTACTTCTAAGACTTCCGTCTGGCTGGCAAAAAAGGGGCGGCTCACCAGCAGACCGATCACCGCAAAAGCCACGTAGCTTACAATCGCAAGAAAAATACCGTTTCTGGCAATGATATCAGCTTTCTCAAAATCCTTCTCTCCAAGAGTCTTGGACAGAAACGCATTGATACCCACTGCCGTTCCCACTGCTACGGCGATCATCAGGCTCTGGATCGGGAATGCCAGGGATACCGCACGAAGTGCGTATTCATTGATCCTGGAGACGAAGATGCTGTCCACGATATTGTACAGTGCCTGCACCAGCATGGAGATCATCATAGGCAGGGACATAGAGATCAGTAATTTGTCAATGGGCATGACACCCATTTTGTTTTCTTTGGTCTGCATAAAAGTGCTCCTTTCGCATAAAAAAAAGCCCCAAGCGGGGTTTTTGAGAATGGAAAAATGATGTATGTTGTCAGGATATCGTAACATCAAGTGAGGCATGGGGGATTCGAACCCCCGACAACTTGATTAAAAGTCAAGTGCTCTACCGACTGAGCTAGTATCCCATAAATTATTTTTGCATATTACAAATGCCCAGAACCGGAATCGAACCAGTGACACGAGGATTTTCAGTCCTCTGCTCTACCAACTGAGCTATCTGGGCCCGCGACTTAATCCTTCTTGCAATCTGTATTTCATGACTGCTCTGCGTCACAACAATCGTAGTTTACATAAATTCCAATCAAATGTCAAGTGGTTAATAGAAAAAAAATTAAATTTTTGCAATTATTCCTCTATCTCCTACAAATGTTTCGGTTAGTACTCCCCTTGTTGGCCGTACCATTGTAACAACAGCTCCACTACCCGGTTGTAGCTGATCATGCCGTCCGACACTCCATTCAGCTTCAGTGAAGCATCCGTCAGAGTATCTGAGACACTGTCCACGGTCTCCGTGTCCACTACCGCTTTTCCGTTGATCCTCTCCCATTCCGCCTCTGTGACGAAGATATTGTCCTCCCACACCTGCTGCAATACCTGCAGTGGACGCACTGCCTCCCTGGCTGCCGCATAGCTCTCAGGATCCGCCAGTCTCGTCTTGTACAGATCATTCGCCACATAATTCAGGACACTTAAATATCCCGAGTACTGAAATGCCACATCATCCGACTCCACACAGGCGAGAAATGCAATAAAATTTGCCTCATCCTCGTAGATATATCCCCGGATATGTGCCAGTTCATGGCACATAGTCGCCGGCTTCTTCATGATAGACATAACATCATTATAATTTGCTTCCATGGAAAACGGGAAATAGTACCCGCACATATACATCTGACACATAAAATCCGAGAAAAACATAGCCTTCGGTCTCGGATAATAACCATCCAGCTGGGCATAGCTTTTCCCAAGGTTCTGCATCGCACCGATGGCTTTTCCTGCCATATCCACTGCATTCCCCTTGCTGTCCACACCTTCGGAATATACCACGGCGCCGCTGTCGTCCCGCTCCATCTCCATACACAGTGCATTGCAATGGGACACGATATCGTTATAAATCCTGAGCAACTCCTCCGTCCGCTCCTGCAACGTCACATCCTGCTGCCCCTCTTCCTCTCCGAAATACTTCTCCGAAAAGGGAGAACCATGATAAATCATCGTACAATTCAAAGTCATGATCGCAAACACGAATAGCAGCACCCAAGCAAAAAACCGAAAATACATCTTAACACCGCGACAATACTTTGCCGAATGCCTGCGTCCCGGAAAGATCATACTGATCCCCAGCAGAACCGCTGATATTACAACAGCGATCCCCGCCACGATCATCCATTCTCCTACGGAAAATGGGAAGCTTCCCGTGATCCTGCCATAGGTATTGACCCAGATGGGGAAAATATAAGCAATATAAGCATCGCTGAAGCTTCTGCTGTTCCAGGCAACGACCTGAAGCAGCAAAAGTACTACAATGATGCTTATATATATCAGACGACTCTTCTTAACTTTTTTCTTACTCTCCATGGTGCTCCTTAAGCAGCTTTTTTTCCCACTTTGATCCGCGTCTTCTTCCAGATACCACAGCGGTACAGAACATACAGGATCAGGGAAGAGATACCGTTACTGATCACCACGGAATACCAGACACTGCGCACGCCCATATGCAGAATGCTCTCGCAGAACCACAGCGTCAGGAAACGGAATACCCACAGTCTCGTCACATCGATTGCCATGGTCACTTCCGTATGTCCGGTTCCCTGGAACAGCCCGGAGGTCGTATTATATACTCCGTTGGTAAAGCACCACAGTGCCATCACGCCTAAAAAGTCTGCTGCCATTCCCACGACCTCTGCATCTTTGGAGAAAATACTGACGATCGCCGTGGAGATCATATCTCTTGATAAGATCATACCACCTACGAACAAAAATACAACTGATATCCACATCGAAAAGCGATATCCCTGCTCTGCACGCTCCGGTTGTTTTGCTCCCATATTCTGTCCAACGATCGTTGCCGTCGCTGAGCCGATGGCATTGGAGGGCAGAGTGATCAGACCATTGACCTTGTTACCGATACCATAAGCTGCCATCGCCTCCGTTCCATAGACAAATACATTTTTACTCATGAGCAGAAATCCGAGCTGCATGGTGCTGCCTCCGATAGCGGTAGGCAGTCCGACCTTCAGGATCATGCCCAGTTTTTCTCTCTGCAGCTGCATATACCTGCGATTCAGGCAGATGTCATTTTCCGGTCTGCACAAAAGTATAAATGCCACCGTAGCAGGCACCGCTTTTGCCAAAAGTGTCGCCAATGCCGCTCCGGCGGTGCCCATATCCAGTATGATCATAAAAAACGGATCCAGGAACAGATTCAGCGTAATGCCTCCCAGGTTCAATAACATAGGTCTCACCGTATCTCCCTGCGCCTGATGCACCGCAGAGAATATATTCACCATATACAAAAATGGCATATCCCAGATGACTACCCGCAGGTAAACTCTCGCATAGTATGCCGTGCCTCCGTCAGCACCCAGCCAGTTCACGATCGCCGGTGTCCCCAGAAAGCATAACGCTGCACAGACTACCGCGAACCCCATGGCACAGATAAATATCTGATTTGCCATGGATCTGGCATCCTCTTTTTCCCCCGCACCGATATACTGTGCAATGAGAACTGCTCCCGCCACCGTGATCCCGCTGCCGAAATTCGTGATGATATTCTGCATCGGGGTTACCAGATTGATCGCCGCCAGCTGCTCCGTGCCGATCTTCCCCAGCCAGTAAGTATCTGTCAGATTATACATGGTCTGTAAAAAGCTGTTGATCACCACAGGGATCGCCAGAGATAATATTGCACGGATCAGATTCCCATGCAGTATCAGATCCGGATTATATTTTTTCGCAGTCTTCATTGCCTTCACTCCTAAACATTTTTACTATGCTTTATTATAAGGCAAGTTTTCAGTGATATCCATGAGGTTTTTAGGGTTATTGTGAATAAAACGCTTATTTTTTGTCATAGATATTCATCAAATTAAACATGGAAGAGCTTATCAAGTTGCATGATCGCACAAAAAATCCCTCCCGCGGTGCTAACACCACAGAAGGGATCTTATTACTTTTATGATAATGACTATATTTATTTGATCACAACATTGTTCCAGCCGTCGGAAGGAATCAGAGAGATGTAGGTCTTACCGGTATTAACCTCGATCTCCTCGCCGGTCTTCGCATCATAATAATGTGTGATCGCATTCTCGGAAGACTTGGTCCAGTTCACTTCGATCGCCTTACCTTCGGTGATATAGTAACCGGAACGTCCGGAATCGATCGCATTGTAGATCAGGTAACCTTCACCCAGATCTGCAAAAGTGGTATTCTGCAGGATAACGTTCTCGAAGGTCAGCTGCTCGCCGCTTGCTGCATCCTTGTGCGCAGAACCATACTCATAATAATCATAGGTTCCGGTCTCTTCGTTGTACTTCAGAGTAGAACCATTATGCTTAAAGGGAAGCTCAATAGTGGTTGCACTGATCGCATCATTTCTGTCAGCAAAGGTAACCTCTGCATCTGCGAACTTGAAGTGAGGTCCCTGATAATAGTCATTGTAAGTCGTGGTATATCTGGAGCTCTCAAAACGCTGCTTCAGACCATCATAGGTCTTGCCCTTCTGGGTATTGGTGTACTTATCGTAAGTGATATACTCGGTGAACTCTGCTGCCTTACCGTTGCTGTAACGGGCAAAGCCGCCGCTGAAGTTCGCGGAATAATCCTTTGCCACCCAGTCATTGATGAAGAAGGGGCCACCATCATGACACAGAACTGCGTTCCACTCTGCTGCCAGCATGAAGTTGGTAGGGCGGGCACTACGAATACTGCCCAGCTGCTCGATCTTATCCCAATCCTTTACCACTACCATGAAACGGGTAATTCTGTCGTTCAGGGTACTGTTCATGATCTCATATACTACATCTGCATCTGCCACACCGAAATGAGGAAGTGCGGTCTTCTCGTTATCTACCATTACGGCGATAGGGCGCTGATCCTTCAGGCTCTCATCGATCCATTCATTGGTAAGCTCACTGCGGTACATACCGTCATGATTCTCATTGGCTTCCTCTGTTGCACCGGGCTGTTCAACCTCCTGGATATCAGTAGCAATAGGCTCTGCTTCCACAGTCTGGATAGGGGAAGAAATAGGTTCTGTGTTTCCACATCCTGTCAGAACACCTACTGCAATCAAAATTGCTGCAAGTACTTTCTTTTTCATGAATGCTTCCTTTCATCTGTTTGTTCTAACCGGTCATCCGACCGACACTCTAAAATGTATTGTATCGCGAAAGCCTTATGTTTGTCCATTCAAATTTCTTAAGATTTTCTTATTCTTTTTCGGTTGATTTCTCGCGCAACACTTCTTCAAACCGATCGATAGGTACCGGCTTGGAATAGTAGTATCCCTGCTGCCAGGTAGACCCGAACTGCTCAATATAGTCGCTGACTTCCTTATTCTCAATACCCTCAATGCAGATCTCGGTATTAGTCCTCTTGGCATAATCCACGATAGACTGCACCATGGCCTGATTCTGAGGTTTTTGCTTAATATCACGGATGAAACTCATATCTACCTTCAGTTCGTCAAAAGGAAGCTCCAGCGCCAGACTTAAGGAACTGTTGCCTGTTCCGAAGTCATCCAGTGCGATCTTGATCCCCTGGGAATGGAAAAATTCTACCTCTCCGCGCAGGAAATGAATATCCAGATCTCTGCATCGTTCTGTCAATTCGAGGCAAAGCTCCTCCGGCCTCGCACCGGTCTCTTTTAAAATATTCATGACAGCACTTCGGAACTCTCTGCGCTCCAGCTGTGCCGCCGCCACATTGACATTGACGAAAAAGCCTTCCGTCTCCTTGCGAAGCTTCTGTACATCCGTAAGTGCTGTCCGAAGGATCCAGTTTCCCAGATCAAAAATACAGGGGTCCTGTTCCAGCCATTCCATGAACACACCGGGGGACACCATCCCGTAAGGCTCCAGTTCCCAGCGGAGCAACGCTTCCATTCCCCGGATCTTGCCGGTCTTCGTATCGGCAATCGGCTGATAGAACATCCGGAAGCCTTCAAAGTTATGCGTAGCACACTGATGGATCACACCGATCAGTTCAAACTGGTTCTCGTCACTGCCGCAGACCTCATCATTAAAAATCACCAGCTCTCCATGATGCTCAAGCCGGGAATGGCTCAACGCGTAGGTCAGACGGCTGCGGACCGCATTTGTCTCCTTCATATAAGGTTCCATAAATATTGCGCCGGCAGATACCTTCAGAGGGATCTTTTTCCCCTCTACCTCTGTATTCTCAAAAGCTTCTACAATCTCATTGTATATCTGCTGCAGTTCCGCTTTGGATACCTTTTTAAAACTGATCACAAATTTCGCACCGGAGAGCCGGTATACATATCCTTTTCCCCTTAACAGACGCAACAGCTCCTGTGCCGCACAGTTCAGAATCTTATCTGAAAAAGCAGCACCGTACATAACATTGATATGACTGAACTGATCCAGTCCGATCTTCAGCAGTGCCCCCTGTCCGCTTTCCTCCAGGAATTCCCTGATCTCCCGATCCAGCGCCGGTTCCGTATGCAATCCGGTGGTCGCATCCACCTCGTCGGAAATACCGTAGTTGTTATATCGTATTACGATCACAAAAGGCTTTCCATCCTTATCATTCAGCATTTTCGCCCTGGCACTGATCCGGTTGTAGGTGCTTCCGTCACTCACCCGGTATTCCCAGGGCTCGTCCATATTTTTCCCGGCAACTCTCTCCAGGAATCCCCTCCGGAAATCCTCCAGATCATCCGGATGGATCGATTTTTTTGATTTTTCCTGTCCGCGAATGGTGTAGTTCTCCTGCATACCAAAATATTCCATCGCCTTCTCGGACCACCATGTCACGCCGTTCCGCAGATTGGTTATGGATATGTAGGATTTTTTCGCCAGGGAAGTAATGGCTTTTACAATATCCGGGAACAGGATGTCCACTTCCTCCCAGAATTTCTGTTCATCATATTTATTGATACTCATGTCTCCTCCCGGCACTTTCTTCTGTTTGCCCACAGTCTCTGAATAGGATTTCCAATATGAATTATAACATATCGAAATGATGTTTACGATAGTATAATGAATATAAATTTTTTATGAAATAAAATATCTTATGATTGACTTCGAAAACTATCTGTAATACTATGCAATATAGCATTTATTTCAAATTTGAAATATTCATTTTTGTAAAAGGAAGCCTTCGAATGAATACCGATATCGAATTCGTACAAAAATTCAATCTGGCTTACAACGCCATGTGCAAGCCTCTGTGCCAGCAGTTAAAGCTGCCACAGACAGCTTTTGATATTCTCATGTTCTTCGGCAACAATCCAGAATATCACACTGCCAGTGATGTCGTGGAGATCCGCCGGATCAAGGCGAACCTGGTGTCCGTCAATGTGGACAAGCTGGTGCGTGAGGGATATCTGGAACGCAGAGAAGCTCCGGACGATCGCCGGAAGACTCTGTTGTTCTGCACGGAGAAAGCTCAGGATGTCATCGAAAAAGGCCGCATGATACAGAGTATTTTCAAAGATACTCTGCTCGACGACACCGATGAGGCAAGCAAAGAGATCTTTTTCCACATGCTTCATGTCATGGAAGAAAATATGGACAATATCCTGAAAGGAGCTAAATAAATGCAGATTTTAATCACAATTCTTGTCACTTTTTTCGCCGGCATGGGGGCCGGCCTGGGCACCGGTTTCGCCGGAATGAGCGCTGCTGCCGTCATCAGTCCCATGTTGATCACTTTCCTCGGCATGGATCCCTATATGGCTGTGGGTATCGCCCTGTCTTCGGATGTCCTCGCCAGTGCGGTCTCCGCCTATACTTATGCGAAGAATAAAAATATTGATATCAAAAACGGTCTGATCATGATGGGAAGTGTGCTGGTATTCACCGTCGTAGGCAGCTACGTATCCAGCCTGGTGCCTTCCGCTACCATGGGGAATTTCTCCGTGTTCATGACTTTCCTGTTAGGTATCAAATTCATCGTCCGTCCCGTAATGACCACCAAGGAAGCCATGCAGGGCGTCTCCGCGAAGAAAAGAGCCATGCAGTCTCTGGTATGCGGTATGCTGATTGGCTTCATCTGCGGTTTCATCGGCGCCGGCGGCGGTATGATGATGCTGTTGATCCTGACCTCTGTCCTGGGTTATGAACTGAAGACCGCTGTAGGAACCAGCGTCTTCATCATGGCATTTACCGCATTTACCGGTGCTGCCTCTCATTTTGCCATCGGCGGCATGCCCGACTGGACCGTATGGATCCTGTGCGTTGTATTTACCCTGATCTGGGCGCGGATCGCTGCACTGTTCGCCAACAAGGCGACCCCCAAGACCCTGAACCGCGTCACCGGTGTGATCCTGGTGGTGCTGGGCATTTCAGTTATGTGTTTTAACCTGTTAGCCTAGCTGATTTCCTATACCTTGTGTATTTTCCGGCGGAGTGGTCGTTGCATTGCTCCGCTGATTTTCTATGATCTTGCGGATTTCCGACAGATCCTTGGCAAAATAAATGCCTTCCTGTCTCTCCGGGGAGGACAATCCCATCTCCGTCATATGTGATAACAGTGCTTTCAGGCTGTCATAATAACCGTTAAGGTTATAGAGGATGCAGGGTGCCTCCAGATGCTTTAATGACACCTTGGACATCACCTCCGCGATCTCTTCCAGCGTTCCGGTTCCGCCGGGAAAAGCAATAAATACATCTCCCAGTTCGATCATTTTCGTCTTGCGTTCTGTCATGTCCTTCGTGACGATCAGCTCCGTAATGGCATCATACTGGTATTCCATATCAATGAAAAACTGCGGCTCCACGCCGGTCACCTCGCCGCCTGCCTGTAATACGCTCTCCGCGATCTCTCCCATGAGACCGGATTTAGATCCACCGTATACCAGACGGTTACCGCTTTCACCGATCCAGGTTCCCAACTCACGCACAGCTTTCCTCAGAGAAGGATCATTTCCTTCATTTGCTCCCAGATATACCGTAATATTCATCGTATTACCCTCCTGCTTCCAAGTATAAGGGCTTTCCTTTCTTTTGACAAGACAGGAGCTACCGGCACAAATGTGAATGACGTATCGGTTGCATTAATTCAGGCATAGTACATCTGCTGTCCGGATTCTTCTTTTACATAAGCGATAAATTCTTCAGCCACATGGGACAGTGTATGATTTTTATTCCAGATCAGTGCATAGGACGCATGGGCATCGGGATGCTCCACTTCCCGCACACAGACATCTTTGTCCCGGATCAGGGAAGAAATGGATGCCGGATAAATCGAGATCCCGACTCCGTGCAGACTCAGCTCATAAGCATTCATCATATGAGCGATGCGCCCCCGGATCACCGGTGCATGCCCCGTTCCCTCGAACCATTTGTCGATCTCTCCCTTACGGGACTCTCGGGAAGGGATCAGCAGGTCGTAGGGTAACAGTTCCGAAGGCTTCACCGGGTCATTTTCCTCCGCGTACAAGGGATGTCCCTTGGGAATTACCGCTACCCAGGGTTCCTCATAGACCGGCAGGACCTCGAATTCCTCCGTATTGTAGGGCGCCGTGATCATGGCGATCTCGCATAATCCCTTCGTCACACGATTATTCACATCATCCGTATTGCCATTCCACAGATTATACTGCACATGGGGATGTTTCTGCCCGAATCCCGCGATCCACTCCGCGAAAAGTCTGGGTCCGCAACCCTCTACCGACGCAATGTATAATGTCCCCTGCAGTCCTTCCTTGCGCTCTCTGACATCCTCCTCCGACCGGTTCACCAGATCCAGGATCTGATTCGCATACTGCAGGAACAGCTCTCCCTCTTCTGTCAGGGACACTTTATGGGGCGTCCGAAGGAACAATGTCGTCCCCAGCTCCGCCTCCAGATCCTGGATCTGACGGCTTAAGGGTGGCTGTGCGATCGCCAGCTGCTCCGCGGCTTTCGTGAAGCTTTTCTCCTCCGCCACTGCCTTGAAATACCGGATATGTCGCAATTCCATCTTCCCAGCATCCTCCTTCCATGCTTTTTCCAAAAACCAGCTTAATCATTCTATTTGTGCAACACGTTTTATTTTTATCATACCTATTAGGTATTATTACACTTCTATTATATGTATTTCACATTATAAGCGCAATATGGTAAATTATAATCATCAAAAGGAAGTCAGGCCTGACCCCTTAAACGTAACAACAAAGTCAACAGTTCATTTGTCTTGGAAAGGTTAAGGGTGAATATTATGAAGAAGATTATGGAAAAGGTTAACGAGTTTTTTGACGAGTATTACAAGAGCTTCGCTGAGAAGTTTTAAGCAACTAAGTATCCTTTATTTTATGATAGAAGTGTGTTTTTCACGCTCATATACACAGAGAAAAACAGCAGATCTGGCGGGATCTGCTGTTTTTATATTATCAGTTTCCATTTTCCACAAACTTCATCTTAATGATCTCCTGCAGACTTCTCGGCTCATAGTCCATCCAAGGCTTCATACATCCTACATTGTACGCCTGTATGGCACTGTCACCAATGTGACGGCAGCCGTTGTCCTTCATCCCGACCAGACATTTCTGAAAATATTCGTCCTCCGGGCTGTTGTGGGTGTGTCCGTAGAGCAGAATGGTGCCACGGCTCATGTGTTTCCAGCTGAAGATTGGGTAATGGCATAATACCAGCTCATAGCTTTTACCGGCTATGGAGTCCCGAATCTCCTTATAATCACAGACTTCCGAAAAAAGCTGTCGGTATCTGAGGTCGGACACGTCATCGTGATTGCCACGGATCAGGACCTTTTTTCCCTTCAGGATTGCCACCAGAGCGATTAGATCCTCGTTCTTACCGCGCATGCTCACATCCCCCAGGATATACACGGTATCGCCGTTATTCACCTTTTCATTCCACCGTTTTACGATCTCGGTGTGCATTTCCTCCAGATCTCGGAACGGACGGTCATCGAATCGTATCGCCGCTTCATGAAACAAATGCAGATCGCTGATATAATAATTCATATTGTTCCCTCCCATTCCACATTCGCTACAAATAAAACATCTCAATATTTGAGCGTTCTCATTATCGTTTCAAATTCTAATTCCGCATTTTCATCCAACAGTTTTGCGCAAAACAAAACTTTATTCTCAGAAAATCCAAAATACCATATTTCATCCTCTGGAAGATCTGCTCCATTTTCAGTCTCTGCAGCACTTAATTCCCATGCAACCACAAGTTTTTGGATTTTTTCTTCTTTTCTATCTAATTGTAGCTCACTACTGCTCTTTAGTTCTGCATGCTGACCTAAATATACTTGCACAAATTCATCTGCTGTTGTCTCCCGATCAATCCATGAGGGTTCTGCAAATTTTGAAATTTCCACATTTGCTATTTCCCGGTCTTGATATAATAATATGAAATTGGCATAATCATCTCTAATATCAATTCCATTTATTGTCCAACCATCATCCGGCGTCCATGATGCAATATTATTAATTGGCTCTGTTTTACCTTTACAGCTTACTAAGCTCAAACATAAAATTGCAATAACCAATATCAGTTTTTGTTTATATCTATTCTTCATAACTTAGCAGTACAGCCTCCTGTTATTTGGGATATCTTTAATATTCCTTTTTCCGTTGCATGCTTTTCCCAGTCATTTTCTGTCAATATCTCTAGCGGTAATAATCTCTGTGGACCGTTTTCATCCTCTTCATATCCCCAGGAGTATCCGCCCAGGAATTTCAGTTTATTGCTATTCATGCGGGAGGGCAGATCTACTAGATAGGTATAAGCTGTCCATTTCAAGTGTCTACACCCAGCCAAATTACAACAGGGAGCATCAAATATTTCTGCCGGATAACCATACGCAAAATATGGATTCCCTTTTTCCAGATTATCATCACTGACATCTATGGAAAGCTCTCTGTTTTCCCCATAATTTTCAATTCTTTCCACGAATTGAATAAATCCACAGGATCTTCGATAACCGGTTGCATTCATATGTTCAAAGTAACCATGCATTACTGGATAACCTATGCAACATATTTTATCTATCGGAAATCCCTGAAGGGCATCATAGCCAATTTCCCTGGGATCTGTGCCTTGTTTGTATTCTACTGTAAGCATTTCTTCTATGCCATGAAGTGTAAAAGGAATTGTTACTCTGCTCTTCAGCGCGTGAAATACTTCTTCATGTGTCATTCTTTCGTTACTATTTTCTGCCAGCAAATCTGCCTCGTCTAATGCTTGTTCTATATCATAAGTATCTTTTGAGTTTTCCATGTTTTTCTCCTGAATATCAATATCGCTCTCATCGGTATTCTCATTTCTAGCAACGGATCCATACAATATAATTTTAATAATATTATCCATCATTTCCAATAGAGGATGCACTACTGTTATTTATACATAATTATATCTCTGCCTTTTATTATTCACAATAAAAAAATAGAAACACAATTCACATTGAACATCATTAAAATTATTGAATAAAATTCAATATCTTGACATATAATTATATTATAATTATAATTTAATTATGAAAGGTATTAGTTTTGAATGGGATGATAATAAAGCAGCCATCAACGAGGCAAAACATCACATCACATTTTCAGAAGCCAGCACTGTATTTGCGGATGAAAATGCCATTTTGTTTGACGATCCCAATCATTCACAAGAGGAAGAAAGGTTTATGATGTTGGGGCTAAGCGATCACGCAAAAATGTTAATTGTATGTCATTGTTATCGCGGTATGGATGATGTTATTCGTATTATCTCCGCCAGAAAAGCAACCAAGAATGAAACAACTCAATACTACAAAATTAACGAAAGGTGGTAAGTCAATGGAAAAGGAATACGATATCGAAAAATTAAATCCCAGAAAAAATCCCTATGCAAAGCGTGTAAAAAAGCAGATTACTATTAACATTGATGGTGATACCATTGATTTCTTCAAGGCAAAATCAGAAAAATGTGGTATTCCCTATCAAACACTAATTAATCTGTATTTGTCAGATTGCAAAGAGCAAAACAGAGAATTGGAATTAAAATGGAACTAGCCCAACATTGTACAAGGATGTCAGCAATGCCGACATTCTTGTTTGTTTATAGAGGATAAATTCAAAAATAGGAGAAACGCTGTAAAATCAACGTTTCTCCTACTCTTAAATTGATGCTGGTGGCCGGACTTGAACCGGCACGGAGTTGCCCCCGAGGGATTTTAAGTCCCTTGCGTCTGCCTATTCCGCCACACCAGCGGACGCATTGCGTTATACTCGACTGCATGGACTTACGCGCTAAGCACTGTTCCATTGAGCTCATCAACGCAAATGGATGGAGGTGGATTCGAACCACCGAAGCAATTTGCAGCAGATTTACAGTCTGTCCCCTTTGGCCACTCGGGAATCCATCCATGTCAGGCAAAGTGCCCTAACAATGTGAAATTGTAGCATATGTTCACACAAATTGCAATATGTTTTTTCTATTTTAGTGTAAAAGTTCAGCCATAGGATGACAAAAGCAACGATTGGGTGCTCGCGCTCAAAGCGTGTTAACGCGACTTTGCGAATGACGCAGGCTGAACTGCTTCAATATAGTACAGATAAAAAGGATACTGCGCCAGCTGCATCTGCCCGTAATCAGTCACCCGATATCCATCCTGCTGTAATCCGGCAACAGCCTCATCGCTCATGGCATCTGGTGTAAAGTACCAGAATCTGTCGGATTCTGCCTGGTTGTAATCGCCGTTTACGATCTCATTATCGGGATAATAATAATACAGTACTGTCCATCCCAGATGTTTCACCCCGTTGGTGACCATCTGCACATCCTCTTCGGGCGTGCCGATCAGATCCAGGGTCTTGTCAGTCTCTACCTTCTGCTGTTCATAACTGCCATAAGATTCCCGGTAATTCTGTATTCCCATGCCAAACATTACAAGCAGTAATAGCACAAACAGCAATTGGGCTGACAGCCCCAAGCCTTTCCAGGACCGGTTCTCCAGCTCCGCCACCAGTTCCAGCACCCGGCTGCTGCCGATGACCAGCATCATGATCGCCACTGCACTTAACGGATACAGATATCTCTGCGCCAGCATCGGTGCCATTACAACACTCAGCAGATACGCAAATGCCAGCGTTCCCAGGATCGTGCAGGCACCTACTACCATGGCGTAAGTTTTGTCAGACCATCTTTTCACTGACGGCTTCTGCAGACGAATACCCTCTTCTCCCATGGAAAACAGGGACGAATCCGCCACCAGCGTCACTATCAGCAGTACTAACAGCAACGGAAATACAATTACATTCATCCGTCTGCCGCCCATGACGATCTCCAGGCTCTTATCCAGCCCGAGGATCTCCGTCATCCACCAGCCTCTGCTGACATTTTTCAATCCCGCATAGAAAAAATACAGCCAGGGAGCATAGCCGATCAAAAATGCCTCGATTGCCAATACACCTTTTCTCCAGGTCTTACCGCGGTATTTGATCCACACTGCCACTCCGGTGAAAAACATCATAATGCCCACGGCTACCAGAGCATAATAGTGAGAATATGCCGCGCCAAGTGCCCACAATACCATTCCGGTCCAGGTCTTCCTAGTGCCATCCGCTATTACACGGTAAGAACAGTAAAAGCAACCCATTACACACAAAAAGGCAAGTGCATACATACGAACTTCCAGATTATATTCCAGGCACGCCTGTCCCAGACCCGATATCATCACGAAAAATGTGGTCGGGAGCATACCGAAATGTTTCCGTATCACTGTCAGTGCCAGCACGATACCAATGGCAAACGGTACCAATGAAGCCAGATGGAATACCGGAACGCTGAATCCGAACAGGGTTCCAAACAGTTTCAGCCAGTAATAATACAGCGGCGGATGATTATCCCAGTAATACAGCACCTGCAAGATACCACCGACGCTCTTATGTGCAGTATTTGCAGAAAAAGCTTCATCTCCCCACAGCACCCGGTCGGACATCATGCTGAAATTGAGACAGATCACCAGCACACTGAATGCCAGTACCACGACCGGTCCTATGTATCTGTATACAATGTTCCATCCTTTGCTGCCGGCGATTTTAGTCATAACACTGTGAATCTTCTCATGTTTACCGACTTTCGCCTCTTCTACGAACAGTTCACAAATGGTATATGCCAGCATGATGCAGATTTCCAGGCTCAGCACTTTGACTGCATATTCCCGGGATTCTACGAGTTTTCGCAAAATTGTATTGTCGTCATTGCCGGTCAGGGAAAGCAATACCCACGGCACAAAAAGCATGATCATCAGACAGGTTGCATAACGAAGAACATACGCTCCCTTACTTCCGGTCACCGTCTTCCCGGTGCTTCCATTATTTTTCAAAACATATTGCCGCCAGATCCCTAAGGATACCAACGGCAACAGCAGGGTTATGATGATGGTAAACATCTGAAATCCTCTCTGTCTTTGGTAAATTATATTTTTTTCTACACGTTATTCCTGCACATACTTCAGGATTGTCGCGGAAGTCTGGGGCATCTCGATCAGGATCTTCCCTGCCTTGATCTCATACTCCGCGCCTTCCATGCAATATCCGTCATCTCTGGATTGCAGGATCACTTTCATCTTACCTGTCTTAGGAACCCCGATCTCCCATACATGGATCTCCTTGGTGATGGGATGATTGTTATTGTTGATCAGGATCGCACACTGTCCCTTGCGGTTAAAACGCCCGTAGGAGATGAAGTTATAATCATTCTCCAGCATTTTCAGGGAACCGGTACGCAGTTCCTCGTTTTCACGGCGCAGGCGGATAATATCCTTGTGAAACGACAACAGCACCTGATCCTCATGTCCCCAGGGATAGGTTCTCCGGTTATCGGGATCCGTGAATCCGCAGACACCGGCTTCATCTCCGTAGTAGATCGTCGGTGCGCCCGTCCAGGTCATCTGGATCACAACACCCTCCCTGAACACTGCCTTATTGATGCCCTGTTCCGCAGCCTGGGGGCCTAAAGTATTAGTACGCCCCACCTTATGGTTCGTTCTCGTCAGGAAACGGGAATGATCATGGTTGGACAGTTCATTCATAGCCACCTGCCAGCTGGGCATGGAAAAACTGGAGGTATGATGCCGCATGGCTCCCCAGAAGCTCTCTGCATTGCCGAGCAGGTCCTCTCTGTAGTCATCGCTGTGCTTCTCCATACCAGTGAGGAACCAGGTCACAGGCTCCATGAACGCATCGTAGTTCATGACAGTATCCCATTCGTTGCCCTGCAGCCAGTCTCTGGTATTACCGTAATGCTCTGCCAGAATGATTGCCTCCGGATTAGCCTCTTTTACCGCTTTCCGGAATTCCTGCCAGAAATGATGATTGAACTCCTGGCTGTGACCTAAGTCTGCCGCCACATCCAGTCTCCAGCCGTCCACATTATAGGGCGGAGATACCCATTTTTTTGCAACGTGAAGAACGTAATCCATCAGTTCCTGAGAACCTTCGTAATTCAGCTTCGGCAGGGTATCATGCCCCCACCATCCGTCATAGGAATTGTTATAGGGCCATGCTGCCTGATTATGGAAATCAAAATAATTCCGGTAAGGGCTGTCTGCGCTGACATAAGCACCCTTGTCATAGCCTTCCGCATTCTCGTAAATACGTTCTCTGTCCATCCATTTATTAAAGGATCCGCAGTGGTTGAACACACCGTCCAATATGACTCTCATGCCTCTGCGATGCGCCTCTGCCACTACCTGGGCAAACATCTCGTTGCTCGCCTCTAAGTTCGCCTTATTGGTCACGCGATCGATATATCGAGAGGCAAACCGGTTCTCCCGCTGTCCATCCGGAAGCAGCTCTCCCTCATCACTGACGATCTTACCCAGATGGGGATCAATATAATCATAGTCCTGAATATCGTATTTATGGTTGGACGGGGATACGAACAGAGGGTTAAAATAAATTACCTCAACGCCCAGCTCCTGCAGGTAGTCCATCTTGTCCAATACGCCCTGCAGGTCTCCTCCGTAGAACTCACGGACATCCATCTGTGCAGGATACCGTCCCCAGTCCTCTACACGGTGCACCGGCTCCCCGATATAGCAGTATTCATTGGTCAGCACATCATTGGAAGGATCGCCATTGCAGAAACGATCGGTATAGATCTGGTACATTACCGCACCTTTTGCCCAATCGGGAGTATGGAAGCCGGGAATGATGATAAAGTCATAATACTCGTTGACCTCCTGCACCAATCCTCTCATATCGAAGATACCTGTGATCCTGCCGGTCTGTACCTCAAAGTAATAGGATACCTTCTGATCATCCAGACGCATCACATAAGCATAGTAATCAAAATCATTATTGCTCTCCACTCGTACCATGAGATGCTTCTGTCCACCGCTTACGAGGAATATCCTGTCCACGTTGTTCCTTGCGGTACGGAAACGGATCGTCACCTCGGAGTATGGTTCCGGCTCTTCCGGGATCACATACTCCGCACTTGTATCCGTAAAAAGAGCTCTTCTGTTAAATACGGGTCTCATGGCAGCAATATACTGCTGATTATATTCTGTTCGACGTAATCGCTCCAGATCCATAGTATCTATCCTTTCTGAGACTAATGTCTTACTATCTATATTATGCTCCTGCTATTCTTACCTGTGCAGCACATACATATGTAATTATACCCTTTTTCCTTACATCTGACAACAGCCTGACTTGTTTTTGAACGGTAAAAAGGACAGTCTTGGGAGGACTGTCCTTTTTAGAGAAGGTATTTCTTTCTTATGGGGTATAGCAAAAAACTATATAATGTATTGGGGGGGTTACGAGTATTATAATAGCATGCACTATTAGTTTTTACTATTCTCAAAATTCACAAATATTACAAAAATGAATATTTGTTTTTGTCTATTTTTCACAAAAGCAGTTTGTACAATACTACCAAATCTACGAAACGCCCTCGAAAACCTTTTCCTATACGAAAAGTGCTTCAAACTCTTCTCTGTTGATCTTTTCCTTTTCTAACAGAAGCTTAGCACAACTGTGAAGTACATTCTCATGCTGCATAATAATGTCTTTTGCCTTGGTATAGCAGTCATCTATGATGCGCTTGACTTCCTTATCGATCTCACCGGAAATCTCCTCACTGTGAGCCTTGGCATGTGCCAGATCCTTACCGATGAAGACTTCATCATCGTCATCGTCATAGCAGATGACACCGATATTATCAGACATTCCGTAACGGGTTACCATACGGCGGGCTGTCTTGGTGGCTTTCTTAATATCACTGGATGCTCCGGTGGTAATATCTCCGAAGATGATCTCCTCTGCGATACGTCCGCCCAAAGAGACCATGATATCCTGGAGCATACGGCTCTTGGTGGCGAACATCTCATCCTTTTCCGGCAGAGGCATGGTGTAACCGGCGGCTCCCACACCGGTAGGAATAATGGATACGGTGTAGACAGGTCCCACATCCGGCAGCACATGGAACAGGATCGCATGACCTGCCTCGTGATATGCCGTAATCTTCTTCTCCTTGTCGGAAATAATGCGGCTCTTCTTCTCTGCACCGATTCCTACTTTGACAAACGCCCTCTTAACATCTTTATTCGCGATAAAGGAGCGATTCTCCTTCGCTGCGATGATCGCTGCCTCGTTCAACAGATTCTCCAGATCCGCTCCGGTGAATCCTGCGGTAGTCTGTGCAAGCTGCTGTAGATTTACATCATCTCCCAGGGGTTTATTCTTCGCATGTACCTTCAGTATTTCTTCTCTGCCACCCACATCCGGAGTCCCTACCGCTACCTTACGATCAAATCGTCCGGGACGCAGGATCGCAGGATCGAGAATATCCACACGGTTCGTAGCTGCCATGACGATAATGCCTTCGTTGACACCGAAACCGTCCATCTCTACCAGTAACTGGTTCAGGGTCTGCTCTCTCTCATCGTGTCCGCCGCCCATACCGGTACCACGGCGTCTTGCCACGGCATCGATCTCATCGATGAACACGATACAGGGCGCATTGTGTTTCGCCTCTTCAAACAGATCGCGCACACGGGATGCGCCGACACCGACGAACATTTCCACGAAATCAGATCCGGAGATGCTGAAAAAAGGTACTCCGGCTTCGCCTGCCACGGCTTTCGCCAGCAGAGTCTTACCGGTTCCGGGAGGTCCCTCCAACAGAACACCCTTGGGAATCCTCGCACCGACGCCGGTGTATTTTCCGGGTTCTTTCAGAAAATCGACGATTTCCTCCAGTTCCTCTTTTTCCTCCTTCAGGCCTGCTACCTGTGCAAAGGTGACGCTCTTGTCACCCATGGACATTTTGGCCCGACTCTTACCAAAGTTCATCATTTTACCGTTACCGCCACCGGCCTGCTGGGCATTCATCATCATGAAAAGGAATACACCTACAGCCAGTACTGCCAGCATCGGCAGCATATAAGTAAGGAACCAGTTCTCTCTCTCAATGTCATTCACTACGGGGTCAAATCCGTACTCGCGAACCAGTGTCTCCAGCTCGGTGATATCCGTAGCATACAGCTTATGATTCAGTCCGTTCTTCATCTGGATCTCCAGATAGCCGGTAGGGGCTTCTCCATTCGGCTGTATTACGATCTCAGATACATTTCCGGCATCCAGATCTGCGATGAATTCTGCTCTGGTATAGTCCTCTTCCCGGTTGCTCAACAGATTGAGTCCTACGATCACCATGACCAGAAGTATGATAAAAATAAAATAAGAATTAATTGTTCTGCCGTTTTGTTTCAACTTCACGGGCCTCCTACATCTTCGTATTGCTTAATCGAATTCTACCACACCGATGTAAGGCAGATTACGATATCTCTGATCATAATCCAGACCGTAGCCCACTACAAATTCATCGGGAATATTAAATCCGGTATAATCTACATGAACATCGATGACTCTTCTCTCCGGCTTGTCCAACAGAGTGCACAGACGTAAAGAAGCCGGTCCTCTGTCACGAAGCATCTCTAACAGATAACTTAAGGTTCTTCCACTGTCTACGATATCCTCTACTACGATAACATCCTTATCCTTCAGGGATTCATCCAGGTCTTTTACGATCTTCACCACACCGCTGGACTTGGTATCGCTGCCATAGCTGGATACAGACATGAAATCCAGAGATACGGGAACGGTGATACGTTTTGCCAGCTCACACATGAAGAAGCTGCCGCCCTTCAGTACACATACAAGGTGTACCTGCTTACCTGCATAGTCCTTACTGATCTGTTCTCCGATCTCCTGAATTCTCTTATCTACTTCCTCTTCTGTCAACAGTACTCTGATATGTTCTGCCATTTTCTTTTGTCTCTTCGCTCTTAGGCGAACTCCTTTCTTATTAATTGTACCTTTAAAATACGTTTTGTATTCTCCGTTACTTTATAATATTCGCTGATGCGGTATCCCATGACCCACAGCACGTGATCATCTTCTGCCAGGATTGGCAGTCTGTCGCGCTCCTTGCGAGGAATTTTCTGATCGACAAAATAGCTTTTTAATGATTTACGGATCATTCCGCCTCTGCCGTCTGCAATGGTCAGATAGTCCCCTGTCTGCCGTGTTCGTATCATCGGACATTTTTTTATTTTATCATAATCAAACCATTTCGTATACTGATTTGTGGGAACTTCTTGGTTTTTTTCAAGTCCATGGGACGCTTCCCATACGGAATATTCCAGAGTTCCCAGCGCGCACTCCACTGTTTTCTTCTGTCCCGGAGCCATATCCGGATCCCGCTGCTGCCAGAGCGGTGTCGCAACAGCAGTCTGCTCGTCGCTGTCCGCAGCTTTCGTTGTCTGCATCGTCTGTATTGTCAGGATGACCTGTTCATATTGCCGTCTGCCGCGGATTCCGAAGGGAAGGCAGATCGTCCGGTTTCCTTCCTGCGTAAACAATGTCAGAAGCTCCGTAATATGCTGATAGGTGATATCTTTCTGCCCGGGAGAAAGTCTTTTTACCTCTTCATACAAAAGTCTTTTACGGATCACTGGATGCAGCGTCAGAAAAGGTTCCACCGCTATATGCACCTCTTGTGCCTGACTGCTCACATCCGGCTGCAGCGCACTGCCCGGAGCCTTTATGCTCCGTATGCATCTGTTCACTGCCTCCGCCGTCTGCAGCTCCAGATATTCCTCCGTCTCCGCCAGCAGCTCCGCTGTCTGGTTCATGTGCGCCACACAGCCCCGCGCAATGTTTTGCTCCGCATAGGGTAAAATATGATGCCGTATCCGATTCCTGGTGTAATCGTCCTCATCGTTGGTAGCATCCTTACAGTAGAAAATTCCCTGTTGTGTTAAAAAGTCCTCGATCTCCCATCTCTCCAGGCACAGGATCGGCCGTATGATCCGACCTCTCACCGGGAGGATGCTTGCCAGTCCCCGGATCCCACTGCCCCGGAACAGATGAAACAGCTGCGTCTCGCTGCGGTCATTGCTGTTATGCGCTACCGCGATCTTCGTGGCTCCCCATTCCTCCGCAGCTTTGTCAAAAGCTTCATATCTTGTTCTGCGGCCGGCTTCCTCTTCGGAACATTTTTCCAGAATTGACCGCTGCCGTACATCGGCTTCCGTCAGGAAAAACGGGATTCTATGTTCTCCACACAATTTTTCCACATACCGTGCATCCTCACCGGCTTCCGGCCGGATCCCATGATTGACATGGACCACCGCAATGTCCAGCGGGAATTCTCTCCTCCATTCCAGTAACAAAAATAAGAGGCAAACCGAGTCTGCCCCTCCGGAAACCCCGGCCACCACACGGTCACCGGGTTGCAGCATTTGATGCTCTTTTATATATGCAAATACTTTTTCTCGTGTATCCATCCATGTATTCATGATTTTACTCTATCCTAATTATGCGAAAAAATCAAGGCAGCAATCACGCATTCTCCCACAAGCACAGCACAAACACCGTCATATCATCCCGGATCCTGCCCCCACAGCTGCATATGGCATAAGAAAGTATCTTCTCTGCGATCTCCTGCGGATTCTGTTCTTCCAATGCCTCTATCATATCCCGCATCCGCTCCTCGCAATCATCCTCCAGTGCATCCAGCACACCGTCCGTCATCATGATGAGCAGGTCACCCGCTGCCAGCTGCCGCACCCGGACTTCCGTCTGCGCTTTCTGAAAAATCCCCAGCGGCAGACTTTCTCCACCGATACACTCTGTTCTGCCGCTTTCTTTCAGAAAAGTGGCCGCACCTCCGACTTTGCAGATCTCGCACTCTCCGCTGTACAGATCCAGGCTGCAGATATCCACCGTCGGATGATCTTCCTCCTCATTCTGCGCATACAATGCGGAGTTCAGCATATTTACGGATTCTTCTGTGTCAAATCCCGCCTCCAACATTTTTTCCATGAGATCCAATACTCTGCCGCTGCCCCGGCTGGCATCTTCTCCCGCACCGGTTCCGTCGGATAACAGCAATAACAGTCTTCCTTTTTCCGATTCCAGCATGGCATACTGATCCCCGGATATTTTCTCTCCCTCTTTTACTGCCCGGCTCACTCCGGTAAGGGCCACATATTTCGGTTCTTCTGTAAACTGAAAACAGTGTGGTTCCCTCTCTATGAGATAGGGACTTCCCGGCGACGGCTGCAGATGCTTCCCCAAAAGTACGGTAAGCATATCTGCTGCCTGCGAGGCCTTACAGCCGGATCTCTCCGTGGAAAGTATCATGCTGATACCGTTTGCGGCAGCACCTTTTTTTCGAATATAACATAACTCTGCTGCCGCGATCCCCTCACTATGCAATGCCTGGACGAGGTTTTTTCTTCGCTTTTCCTCTACCGGCCGGTAACACATCTCTTCTCCGGCCACTTGTTCCATGATCCGTGCGACCGTCTGCAGATGATCCCCCATGACCTGCCTGCTCTGCTGCAGCAGACATTTCTCCAGAATACTCTGTCTGTCATCTCCCACAATCCTCGCTTCGTCGTGAAAACTTCTCCCCAATTCCTCAAAACTCTCCGCATACCCCAACAGCTTCTGCCGACACAGCATGGATACCTGTGCACATAACTTCTGTTCCGGATTTTTCTGTTCCCGTTTCCCTATCACCATGACTATTCCCCTTTCTGTCTTCACGATTATAGAGCCACTGTTTCTTTCTTTTTGTCAAATTCGGGGGAATGTTACCTTCATTTTTTGCGACAAAAAAAGCAGGTCCACTGTTGAGAATCAGTCTCCCTGCTTAATTGTCCTCTTTAAAAAGAATCTCACCTTCATACACCAGTCCCAGCTTATCCTTCGCCACTTCCTCCACATAAGCCTTGGTCTGCGTATACTTGCGATACTCCTCAATCTCTTCCGCTCTGGCGGTCTCCGCATCGATCTGTGCACTCAGGCTTGCGATCTGGGTATCATATCCTGCGATCTTCCGTTGTAATTCCACGCTTCGCACCGCAACGACTACCATGATCATCAATACGACCAGGCTCACCAGGAACAGGCTGAACCGGTTCTGATGTCTCCTGCGGTAGGCTACTCGTCTTTTTCCCCTTGCCATACGCGCATCTCCTTTCTATGAATATTTTAAGCATTTTCCGAAGTCCCGTCAACTTCTTTTTTACCCATCTTACGGATATCCGCAACGCCTTATGAATCGGGTTTAAGAGCATGTTGAGAAATCCGGAGGCATATTTTACCAGGAGGGGACTTAGCGTCCTGTGATACAGATACATTCCCAATACCGCCCCCAGCACAGCGAACCATCTCAGGTTCCCATTGCTCTCCCGGAACATCAGTAAAAACACTTTTCCCGCACAATAGATCCAGAAGGCAATATCCTCCAGTGACACCATGCCGTTGCCATGTACAAAAACCCTCCGCAGAATCCGCAGTATATCATACAGAAAAGTAATCTCTATTCCCAGGAGAAACGCATGCAGCAGAAAAACATTTTCATTCATTAACGGAACAGCCTGGCGAAAAATGACTCCTGCTTCTCCCCGGATGCTGCGGTATCCGAATATACGAAGCTGTCGATCCGGCCGTCAATGTCCACTTCCCCTTTATCCAGGGTCAGCCGATTCACATGCAGTTCATTTCCGCGGATCATCAGCATCCCCTGTTCCGTCTCCAGCAGAATCTCCCGCAGATCAAAAGAAAGCACATCATTGACACCGTTCACCGTGCAGGTTCGTCTGTTGGTCATAATTATTTTATGCATACGCCCTGTTGTGTTTAAATCTTCCATACTTCCTCCCATCTGTGTCACATTGCAATTTATCATAACTATTCAAAGCTACAATTCATCTTATGGGAGTCATTGGAAATTTATACATATTTATACATAACGAAAGAGTTCTTTTGCTTCTTCTTTTTTCACTGTCTCCTGAACATCCAGCACTTCTACCTTTACTTCCTTGTTACCGAAAGAGATCGTGATGATGTCTCCCTCTTTTACATTGGCAGATGCCTTTGCCGGTTTGTCGTTGATCAATACTCTGCCGCTGTCGCAGGCTTCGTTGGCCACAGTACGGCGTTTGATCAGGCGGGACACCTTTAAATATTTATCCAGTCTCATGGGTTTCCTCTCCTTCTGAAAACTATTTCTCATAACGAAAGAGACCCGAAAGGTTGTCCTTTCGAGTCTCTGAAAAATCAGCTTCTATTATGCGTTCAGCATATCCTTTAATGCTTTACCAGCCTTGAACTTAGGAGCCTTGGAAGCAGCGATCTTCATGGGCTTGCCGCTCTGAGGATTTCTACCTTCTCTTGCTGCTCTGCTGGATACTTCGAAAGTACCGAAGCCAACTAACTGAACCTTACCATCCTTCTTTAACTCTTCAGCAACAACATCTGTGAAAGCCTTTAATGCCTTCTCTGCGTCCTTCTTGGAAAGACCAGCCTGATCAGCCATAGCTGCAACTAATTCTGTTTTGTTCATATTGAACTCCTCCTATAATGAGTTTCGTGATTAAATTTACGCTCGAAAATAGTTCTTTTGAAACGTCTATAAATATATATATCTGTTTTTATCCCTTTTGTCAAGGCATTTCCGCATATTTACGGCATTTCCTGTGCCTTTTCAAAGATTATTTTGAAGTTTGGGAACTAACTGTCAGATCCACAAAAGAATACGATACATCCTTCTGTTCATCGTCCACCTGAACCGTATAACTCCTGGTCTCATATCCGGACTTCCGCAGTGTGATCACATGACTTCCCGATGTCTTTTTGAAGCTACAGGGTGAGATTCCCACATAGTTACCGTCCAGATATACTTCCACGTTTTCCGGTGCATCAATGTGTACCCGATAGTAGGTGGTTGTGGTGTCTGCCGTCGCAGAAGTACTGCCGGAAGCAGTACCGGTGGAAGAGCTGCCTGCAGACGACGAGCTTTGTGTACTTCCTGTGCTTTCCTCACTGTCGGAATCCACTTTATCTAATTGCACATCCACTCCGGCAGATTCCTGTCCTACCCGGAGATACTGTGTCAGAGATTTATAGCCGTCCGCTTTTGCTATGATCTGGTGGATTCCGTACTCCAGTGAGACCGGCTGGGAAGGATCCACCTGACTTCCGTCAATATACAGCTCCGCATCGGCAGGGCTCATGGAAAACAGCACCATACCGTACTTCGCCTCCGCGACCTCCAGATCTCCGATATCCAGGGTTGTCTCTTCGTTACGGTTGATCACTGCATACTTCGTACCGCCTCCGCCACCGTAACTGATATCCACCTGATAACTGCCTTCCGGCACCGTCACCAGCATGTCCTCCGTGATCCTCACGATCTGAGTCTGTCCGATCTCCAGCCAGCCGCCCACGAAATTCTCATCATTGACCAGTCGGAGATATCCATGGCCCTTTTCCACGATCACGCTGAGTACCGTACTGTCCATTCCATGGAAGGTAAGAATATCGGATGGATTCAGATCGATCTCTTCTATACTATGCCCCTGGGAAAAATACTGCGTGTCTTTGGACAGCTTATAGGTTTCTCCGCCGATGTTTACCTCGTGCCTCACTGCATTCAACTCATAGCGCTCCACACTATCATACTGCCATGCCGTCTGTGCCAGCTGCATGGATGTCAGGTGTTTCTGTGTCTTCAGAAAAGTCACATCCACAATATCACCCTCCTGCAGCTGATCCAGAGAGATCGCCTTGCCGTATTTATCCCCGAAACGGGTGGTTCCGTCCATGGATAGCGTATATCGCCTGCAGATATCCAGATTCAACAAAGTGACAGTTTTGTCAACTTCGTTAATATCCACCAGTACAGCAGTATCCGCAGAATCATAGCTGTCCGGATTCGTCACCACGAATCCGGTATCCACACGCTCCGCTTCCGTCTGTGTCTGCGTCTCTGTATTTCCTTCCGTGGCAGCTTTCTGCCCGCAGCCAGTTATTGACAATATTGTCATAAGCCAAATGCATGCTACTGCTTTCATCAGATATCTTTTGTTCATGCTTTTGTCTCCTCTCCCGTACCTTAGTGTCTATCCGATCTTATGATCTTATGGTCTCAGAATCCTTAGGAATTTTTTTCGGGCGGTCTCCTGTTCCAGCAGCCGGTCCAGTTTTTCCTGATTTTTTTCCGGAATCCATGCTTTTCCCGAATTGTAATAGAAATTCACGATCTTCCATAATTTTTCGGGATAAGACAATCTGTAGAACAGATCCTGTCTCTCGAAGGGATTCAGCGGTCTGACGGATTCATAAGCTGCCAGCAGGGCTTCCCCTCGGTTACAATCCCAATCACTTTTCTCCAACAGTTTACGCAGCAACAGATAAAGATCCCTTATGGGACCGTCTGCCTGACATTTTTCAAAATTCACCAGGAAAAATCCTCTGTCCTGGCGCAAAATATTGTGATATTGATAATCACCATGGCAAAAGCAGAAGGTTTCTCCCTCTTCTACGTCATGTGAATTTTCTATCTTTTTCCATTCCTCACAGATCTGCCCGGCCTCTTCCAAAAAAGGATCCATCACGGCAGCCAGCCGGATCTCGAACCAGGTCTTCTGGCTCCGCTGTTTTAAGAATCTCCGGGCCCTCTTCAATTCTTTGTTATGCTTCTCATACTCTCGACTCGGAAGGAATCTACGAATGACCGGTGTGGGTATCCCTTCCATCTCGGGAAACGTGGGAATAAATTCCAGATCCTTGTGAAGTCCGGCCAGCAGGCGCATGGCTTCCATGCATTCTTCCCTGTCACGGATGTTACATTCTCTGCCTTCCCACCAGGTCTTCAGAATATATCTGACACCATCTCTGTCCGTGACCGACAGTGCACCCTCTCTGGTGGCGAGCAGTCTCTCCGCAGAGATATTCCCACAAGCCTCCAGATGCTTAAGCACCTGTTCCTGCAGACGCAGCTGTTCCTCGCGTCCTGTATATTCCTTGAAGATCAGGCAGCCCTGCTGTGTATCGCACAGAATCGCCCCCCGCCCTTTTCGGGTACGCAATACCTCTATCTCATACTGCTCCAGCAGTGCCACCGCTCTGTCATTCACTTACAACCCCTCCTAAAGATATGTACTTAACCGGTTTGACGGTTCCTACGCTATCTTATGAGAGATCTTATAAAAGTATGCTCACTCTTTGCCTGCTGCCAGTTCGCCCGCCTTTTCCAGCAGCTGTTCTCTGGTATTCTGCTCCGGGTGCTCTAAGACCAGTTCCAACAGCTTCTGCAGCATATCGCCCAGCTCCCTGCCGGGCTTCATTCCCATAGCAATAAGATCTCTGCCGGTGACAGCCAGCGTTTTCAAGGATACGCACTGCTTTTTCTCCAGCATCTCTTCATATAACTGCTTCCAGAGCTCCAGGTTCTCCAGCTTCTCTGCCCGCAGATAATCGCTCTGTGCCAGGATATCCGCATGTCTCACCGGGAACAATAGCGGGAAAATATCTTCCCCGATCTTGTTCACAGCTCTCCGCACGATCCGCAGGTCAGGTATAACATCATTGCCATAATCATGATATCTTACCAGCCGGGTCACCACTGCCACTGTATCATTATCAAATCTGAGTCTCCTCAGGATCCTGCGTGCCAGCTCCTCACCCACTGCAGGATGTCCGTGAAAATGAGTGGTGCCGTCTTCATCCACGGTAAGTGTCTCAGGCTTGCCGATGTCATGAAGCAGCATCGCATACCGCAGATTCTTCTCAGGCGCGATCTCTATGAGGGCATGTATGGTATGCTCTCCCACGTTGTATTTATGGTGCTTATGCTTCTGAGGAGTCTCCATCATGGCATCGAATTCCGGCAGGATCACCTTCGTGACACCCATGTCATAAGCATCCCGCAAGGTGTCAGGATGAGGGGAAATCAGCAGCTTGGTCAATTCCACCTGGATCCGCTCCGCACTGATCTTCTGCAAAGTCGGTGCCAGCTTCCGGATCGCCGCTTCCGTGTCCTCGTGGATCTCGTAGCCTAACTGCGCAGAGAAACGGATAGCACGCATGATACGCAGAGCATCCTCTCCAAAACGTTCCTCCGGATTGCCCACGCAGCGGATCAGCTTCGCCCCGATATCCTGTAAGCCACCGAAGATATCGATCAGCCCCTCTGTTTCATTATATGCCATGGCGTTGATAGTGAAATCCCGGCGTTTTAAATCTTCTTCCAGATTCGGGGTAAAAGTGACCTCCCTGGGATGTCGGCTGTCTTCGTATTTTCCATCCACACGGTAAGTGGTGACCTCGAAGCCCTCTTTGTCCAACATGACCGTCACGGTACCGTGCTGGATCCCGGTGTCGATGGTACGACGGAACAGCGCCTTCACCTGCTCCGGTCTCGCCGAAGTAGTAATGTCCCAGTCCTCCGGGCATCTGCCCAGGATGGAATCCCGCACGCAGCCGCCTACCACATAGGCTTCAAACCCGGCATTCTGTATAGTCTCTATGATATATTTCGCTTTTTCAGGTATTTGTATCTGAATCATATATATCCTCTTTTGCAAAAATCACACACGCTCATTGCTCTGTGATTTTTCGCTTGTTACTGCTTTGTGTCTATTGTTTGTTTCTAAGAAAGGCTATTCCTGCTCCGGTTTCATGATAAATTTATCGATGACTTCCACCAGCCCGTCCTCATCGTTAGTACCGGTGATGTAATCTGCAGCTTCCTTGACCGCCGGCTGGGCATTCCCCATTGCTACGCCGGTTCCCGCATATTCGATCATGGAGATGTCGTTGTAGCCATCGCCGCAGCAGATCGCATTCTCTCTGGTCAGTCCCATACCCTCCAGCATGTGATCGAGAGAAGTTGCTTTATTCACATCCTTGGGCATGATCTCAATGAAATAGGGCTCGGAACGGTAGATGCTTGCCACATCACTGTATTTTTCCTGCAGCTGTTTCTCCAGTTCGGGGGCAATCTCTTCCGGTGCCGTCATCAGACATTTGTTGATATCAAAATCTACATAGGATACAAAATCATCCACCACTTGAATGGGGATTCCGTTAATCCTTGCTTCTAACTGCACATATTTATCCGGCTCAAATGCAGAGATGACTCCCTCTCCCTGATAAGTGATCAGTCCGCAGCCATTCGCTTTGGCGAATTCATACAATCCGGGTACAATGGACAGGGGCAGTGTTCTCTGATAGACCACTTCTCCCGTTTTACATTCCACGATACGGGCTCCATTAAAGGACAGAAGATATCCGCCGTATTTTTTCAACTCCAGTTCCTCTTCACACTTCCGCATACCGGGCGTGGGACGTCCGGAAGCCAGGATCACCTTGTGTCCATGCTGTAAAATATTCCAGATTCCCTGTTTTGTAGCTTCTGTAATCTCTTTTTTAGAATTGGTCAGTGTTCCGTCAATATCCAGTACCAGAACTTTTTCCTGCATGTATATTCATACCTTTCTCAAAGTTATTCTCTGTTCAGCTCACGTAACCAGCAAAGTCACATTATCCTGTTTCCCGCCATTTTGAGCCTATCTTTGCTCATAATCTAACAGTACCTGTCTCTTCTGCTTGCGCAGTGAAACAGGTACTTGTCTGTTGTCTATGTTCTGTTCCCCGGCAAGCCTTACTGTGCCTGTGTTGCGGTCTCTTCGGTAGCAGCGGTCTGCTCCTCGGTGATCTCCTGAGTCTCTGCTGTTGCAGTCTCAGTCTCAGCAGCTGCAGATTCTTCTGCCTGCACCTTCAGATAATTCAGCTTACCCTTGGGATCCTCTACCGTTACATCTGCGGTAATATCCTGCACATGCTGACTCATTGTATCGGATACCAGCGTATTCTTGATGTTGATCTTCCACTCGGGCTGATCCTGTCCGATGTAGTAAAGTACATAAGTGGTGTCACTGACAGTGATGGCTACGGTATCTCCTGCCTGACGGCTGCTGTCGAAGATCCAGTTGCTCAACTCCTCTGTCATACCGGTCTTGGTTACCTGCTCGAACAGACCGCCGTTCTCTACTGCGGAAGTATCCTGTGTATACTTCTTGCACAATTCTGCGAAGCTGTCCTCGGTAGCTGCACCGTTCTTCCACTCCTCCAGGATCTCTTCACCGGTCTTATCCTCGGTGGGAATGATCACACGTACATCTGCGGAAGGTGTCTCATCCAGATATCTCTTCTCAAATGCCACGACATAGTAGCAATGGCTGTTGTCGTTGGTAATGACGGTGGTGTCTCCTGCCTTTCTGGCATCATCGAACAGCCAGTCGGAGATCAGATAGTTCACGGAAGACTTCTTCTCATTCTCATGTGCTTCGCCGTCTTTTGCCACGGTCTGCTCTGCATCGTCAGCCAGTACCCTGGCATCTTCCATGGCCTTGGCGATCTCAGCATCAGAAGGCTGGTAAGCGGTATCGGTGCTGTCGGAAGCTGTTGCATCTGTAGCTCCAGTTTTGTCTGTTGCAGTAGTATCGGTGGTTGCAGCAGTCTCCTCTACGGGATCAGCCAGCTCGGTAGGCTCGGTGGGCAGATCAGCTTCGATTGTGGTCAGGCGGTAGTCTACGGAATCGTAGGTTGCCTTATTTTCCTCATAATAGCTCTGGATCTCATCATCACTGGGAGCATTGTCCTCCTGCAGCTTCTGATAATAAGCGTTCATTACCATGTCATTCTTCACATATTCTTCGATACGGCCCATGGTTGCATAGCTTCCGTAGATGGAGCGTACATATTCTTTATCAGATACGCCTGCGGCTGCAGCGGAGGTTTTGATGGTCTCCTTGAAAGTATTGTACTCATCCGTGGTATCGTAGGTAAAGCCGGCTGCTTTGGCTTCTGCCATCAGCGCCTTATTCTGCTTCAGGCTCTCTACAGCATTCTGCTCAAAATAGTCCTTCCAGGTCAGAGTCTCGGAATACATCTGGGTGGACAGATCCTTGCTGGTATCCAGTCCGAAATAGCTTAAATAACTTCCGTACTGTGTAATGTAGTTGTTCTTGGAGGTGTTGTAGACATAATCAAATTCTACCTTATTCACCTCTTCCCCATTGATCACTACATAAGTCTCATGGGTTGCCAGATAGGTCCGGATCGGGAAAGATGCCACCAGGCATACCAAAGCAACGAGGAATACGATCCCGACTATTGTGCTGATGCGCTCTTCCTTTTTCTCCTTTTCCTTCTCTTCTTTACGCTTCTGTACCTTACGGTCATATTTTGTCATGACCTTCTGTTCAGTTTGTTCTTTTTGTTCCTTATTTTCTGTAACTTTTTCATTCTTAGACATCGCTTACATGTCTCCTTCCTAGCGTCTTAAGTCCAATGACTCCTTATTTTACCGTATTTTAGCGGAAAAAGAAAGCTATTTCACATATTTTTCAAGTTTTTCCACGATATTTTTCACACATCCGGGTTCAAAAGGACTGTCCAGTCCGACTTCTTTGATCATGTTGGTGTAAAAATCGCTGGCGGACAATCTGCACAGCTTCAGATAGCTCTTCCACGCCTCTGTAAAATCGGCATCCATCTTCACCTTGTACTGTAGTGCACAGGTCTGTGCCAGGCAGTAATCGATATAATACAGAGGGTAGTCGTAAATGTGCAGCTGCTTCTGCCAAAATCCTCCCTGTCCGAAGAAAGGATCTCCCTCGTAGTCCAGATGAGGCTTGTACTCCCGCTCCAGACGGCTCCATGCCTGCTTTCTCTCGGCCGGGGTCAGCTCCGGGTGTTCATAGACGATATGCTGGAACTCATCCACCATACAACCGTAAGGGATAAACGCAGCCGCATCCTCCAGATGCATCTCCACATAATCCTGCGCCCGGTCGCCGAAGAACAGGTTCATCCATTTCTCCGTGAAAAATTCCATGGACATGGAATGGATCTCTGCAGTCTCCATGCCGATATCCGCATGCTCTCTGATAGGATCCTGTGCAGCGAGATACCCCTGGAACGCATGACCACACTCATGCGTGATGACGTCCACATCACCGCTGGTACCGTTAAAATTAGCGAAGATAAACGGTGCATGGTAGAGGGGCAGATAGGTCATGTAACCGCCTGCCTTCTTCGTCTTGCGTCCCAGAACATCAAATAACTGGTTCTCCATCATGAAATCAAAAAATTCCGCAGTCTCCGGGGACAGCTCGCGGTACATCTTCTGTCCGGCCGCCATGATCTCTTCAGGGGTTCCGGTGGGCGCCGGGTTGCCATCCTTAAAATATACCTGCTCGTCGATATAACTGAGCTTCTCCAGACCCAGACGCTGTCTTCTGCGGTCATGCAGTTTCTCTGCGAAGGGTACGAAATACTCCTTGATCTGCCTGCGGAAAGCCTCTACCTCGTCCTTGCCGTAGCAGTTGCGGTTCATCCGGTAATATCCCAGCTCCAGGTAATTTTCATAGCCCATTGCCCTTGCCTGCGCGGTACGGTTTTTCACCAATTTGTCGTAAATGCTGTCCAGTTTTTCCTCATTTTCCAGGAAAAAGGCACTCATCTTCTCCCATGCCTGTCTGCGGACATTGCGGTCGGAATTCACCAGATAGGGCCGTAACAGAGACAGATTCAGTTCCCTGCCGTCAAAGTCGATCTTCGCACCGGCGATGAGCTTGTCATACTCCATGGTCAGGGAGTTCTCCTCCTGCATCAACGGGATCAATGCCTCACTCATGGACTTCTGTGCCAGCTCCATGTTCTTGAACGCTACCGGCCCGATCTTCTCCTCCAGATACGCTCTGTAGGGGGATTCATATAATTTCTTCTGATAAGCCAGCACCAGATTACTGAATACCGGGCCCTGCTCATCATAGTATTTGTGCTCTTCCTCGTAGAATTTATCGGAGGTATCGATATCAAAGCGGATATTCGCGATCGTCATCAGCGTCATGACACGGTCCGTCAGCGCATAGTACTTCTTATGCACCTCGAACTGTTCCTCCCCGCTCTTCGCCGCATCCAGCTCCCGGATCAGTTCTCCCATCTCTTCCTGCACTTTGGCAAAATCTATTCTTTCGTAAGGCATGTCCTGAAATTTCATAATTATAGTAACCCTCTCTTTCTGTGTCCTTAGGAACCTATACTGCTTATCTTACCCCAAAATGCCGGGAAAGTAAAACTTTAGAAGCGTTCTGTAACATTTTTCTGGATTTTTTGTAGCTTTTTTGTAACATTTTTCAGACTTGCCAATAAGGAATCCCTATGGTATGGTGGTATTAAAAGTAAGTTTTCTTCTTTCAAAAAATCTTATAGACCCGTCAGTGGTCAAAGTTTCCCCTTATTATTTTTTATATGGAAAATATTTGTTTTTTTGTGTCGTTTTATTTTATTTTTACATTTATTTTGCAACAGAAAGGAGATTTATGGAGTTAAAACAAAATAATATGACCAGCAACTATTTTTCGGAGGAGTATTTAATGAATACTGTGTCGAGATTCTGGAAAAAATTTGTTGCGGAAGAAATTTCATATGGAAATACGGTAGCGGCTGCGCCGGGGAATGTGGCTGTGGCAATACCTGCTTCCGGAAAGCGAAATTATAAGGATCTGGTGTTCCGGAAAATATTTCATGACAAGGAGAAGCTGCTCTCGCTGTACAATGCGCTGAATCACTCGCATTATGAAGATCCGGAGCTACTGCATATTACAACTTTGGAAAATGCGGTTTACCTAAGCTTACAGAACGACCTGTCATTTGTGGTGGATTTTGATCTATGGTTTTTTGAGCACCAGTCCACCTTGAATCCCAATATGCCGTATCGCTTTTTGCTGTATCTGGCAAGTGAATATTCAAAGATGAGCACAGATAACCTGCTTTATTCCAACAAGTTACAGATACTGGATACTCCACATTTTGTAGTGTTTTATAACGGAACGGATCCTCTCCCAGAATACAGCACCCTGAAGCTGTCCAGTGCCTACCGGAATAAGGAAGAGATTCCTCAGCTTGAATTACAGGTACAGATAATCAATATCAATCTCGGGTTCAACGCCGAGCTGATGGATGCCTGCCAAATTTTAAAGGAGTATGCTCAGTTCGTTGCAGAAGTCCGCAAGCAGGCAAAAGTGTATCCAAATCGACAGGCCATCGTTCAGGCAGTGGATGTGTGTATTAAGAAAGATATTTTGAAGGAATTTTTACTTGAGAATAAGAAGGAGGTTATTGATATGGTGTTTTTCGAATATGACGCTGAGGCGGAAAAGAGAGTCATTTATAAGGATGGCGTAGAGGAAGGCAGAGCAAAAGAAATTGTTCGGTCATGTAAGGACTTTAACTTGTCAAAAGAGGATGCAATCCACAAGTTAGAGACTTTACTATCAATCCCTACACAATCTGCCATTGACTATTACGAAAAATTTTCAAAGGAATTTGAAAATGAATTCTCAAAAGCACAAAAAATTATGTAAAAGGAGCACATTGGTATGAACTTTTTTGAGTATGATGCTGAGCTTTCTATTTCTACACAGGCAGCCCTAGATTACTATGATAATTTTTCGAAAGAATTGGAAAAGAAATCTTTGGATGATCAAAAGGTCTTATAAGAACCCAAAAAGGGCAGCCCGTCATGGACTGCCCCTTGGTTCTTACATAACTCTTACAGATATGGTTCGTTCCTCTTAGGAAACAACCTGATCTCAGCTTAAGCTTACTGTAACAGAGACAGTACACCCTGGTTAGCCTGATTGGACTGAGCCAGCATAGCCTGACCTGCCTGAGCCAGGATGTTGTTGTTGGAGTACTTAACCATCTCAGTAGCCATATCGGTATCACGGATCTGGCTCTCTGCGCTGGTGGTATTCTCTACAACGTTATCCAGGTTGTTGATGGTGTGCTCAAGTCTGTTCTGAACAGCACCAAGTGCGGAACGCTGGGTGGATACAGTCTGAATGGCATTCTTAAGGGTTTCGATAGCTGCTGTAGCACTATCAGCAGTATTTACTTTCAGATCAGATACTCCAATTCCCTGTGCGCTCATAGATTTGATAGAAAGATCTATCTTATTGCTAGCTTCTCCGTCTGCGCCGACGTGCAAAGACAGGTTCAGTGCATCAATTTTCTTGCCAGTCTTGGTTGTGACAGTTACAAAATCATCAATTCTATCCGCACCGATTTCTTTAAGGTCTCCCTTTTTGCCAGTACCACCATCTGCACCATCTTGAGATAATTTGGAATATAAACCACCTTTATATACACCATTCTGATCAAAGTAGGTTTTCAAATCTGCTGCTTTGATTTCCTTACCAGTACTATCCATCAATCCTTCGGCTGTAACGTCTAACGCTTTCTTAATGTCAGTTGCAGTTGCAATATCACCGGGCAGCTGAACTCCCCATTCATCTGTGGAAGCCTCTGTTTTATAAATCTTGTATCCCGCCTTGACATTTCCTTCTGCATCAATAATCTTTGCGAGCTCATCTTTTGCTGTGGTCTCGTCCAGAGTTTTTTGAGTTCCAGCTGCATCTACTGCATAAAATTTATTTCCGGCTTTAATGGTAAACGATTCCTTAAATTCCTTACCAGCCTTAATGGAAACACTATCAAGAGAAGTTACATCTTCGTCTGTTTTTACACCTTTCAGCAGATAGGTCTCATTGAACTTGGTGGTCTCAGATACACGATCAATTTCCTTTACCAGCTGATCAATCTCATCCTGAATATATCCACGATCGTCCTCGGAATTAGTTCCGTTTGCAGACTTTACTGCCAGCTCGTTCATTCTCTGCAGCATATCGTGTACTTCGGTCAGAGCGCCTTCAGCGGTCTGTACTGCACTGATACCATCCTGTGCATTCAGGGAAGCCTGTGTCAGACCTCTGATCTGCTTTCTCATCTTCTCACTGATGGACAGGC